>Ga0213828_1000338_pt1 | contig 47549 bp, 43 predicted proteins | sample MC6MC0897MG_FD_180664 | JGI IMG/M metagenome (GOLD analysis project Ga0213828, IMG submission 180664) | Enriched soil aggregate microbial communities from Iowa State University, Ames, United States - MC6-MC0897-MG | ecosystem: Environmental > Terrestrial > Soil > Unclassified | place: USA: Iowa...
CATGCTGGCCAAGGGCGAGCTGAAAGTCCCGGCGATCAACGTCAACGACTCGGTCACCAAGAGCAAGAACGACAACAAGTACGGCTGCCGTCACAGCCTCAACGACGCCATCAAGCGCGGCACCGACCACCTGCTGTCGGGCAAGCAGGCCCTGGTGATCGGCTACGGCGACGTGGGCAAGGGCTCGGCCCAGTCCCTGCGCCAGGAAGGCATGATCGTCAAGGTCACCGAAGTCGACCCGATCTGCGCCATGCAAGCCTGCATGGACGGTTTCGAAGTCGTCTCGCCATTCAAGGACGGCATCAACACCGGTACCGAAGCCGGCATCAACAAGGACCTGCTCGGCCGCATCGACCTGATCGTCACCACCACCGGTAACGTCAACGTCTGCGACGCCAACATGCTCAAGGCCCTGAAAAAGCGCGCCGTGGTCTGCAACATCGGCCACTTCGACAACGAGATCGACACCGCCTTCATGCGCAAGAACTGGGCATGGGAAGAGGTCAAGCCACAGGTGCACAAGATCCACCGCACCGGTGCCGGCGTGTTCGACCCGCAGAACGACGACTACCTGATCCTGCTGGCCGAAGGCCGCCTGGTGAACCTGGGCAACGCCACCGGTCACCCGAGCCGCATCATGGACGGTTCGTTCGCCAACCAGGTCCTGGCGCAGATCTTCCTGTTCGAGCAGAAGTTCGCCGCGCTGCCTGCCGCGAAGAAGGCCGAGCGCCTGACCGTGGAAGTGCTGCCCAAGAAACTCGACGAAGAAGTGGCCCTGGAGATGGTTCGCGGCTTCGGGGGCGTGGTCACCCAGCTGACCCCGCAGCAGGCCGAGTACATCGGTGTGACCGTCGAAGGCCCGTTCAAGCCGGACGCTTACCGCTACTAAGCGGCTGGTTGCCAGTGCCAGGTATCCTTGCCCGGCACTGGCAGGCAACGTTTCGAACCGATGTCCGAGCCAGGCCGGCCCCCACCGTCCTGGCTTTTATTTGCAGGCAGCAGCCCAGGCTCACTGCCGAAGGAACCAGAGATGTCACAAGAACGCCGCTACAGTTTCGAGTTCTTCCCCACCAAGACCGATGCCGGTCACGAAAAGCTGATGGGCGTTGCCCGCCAGCTGGCCAGCTACAACCCGGACTTCTTCTCCTGCACCTATGGTGCCGGTGGCTCGACCCGCGACCGCACGCTCAACACCGTGCTGCAGCTGGAAAATGAGGTGAAAGTCCCCGCCGCCCCGCACCTGTCCTGCGTGGGTGACAGCAAGGACGACCTGCGCGCCCTGCTGGCCGAGTACCAGGCCGCCGGCATCAAGCGCATCGTCGCCCTGCGTGGCGACCTGCCGTCGGGCATGGGCATGGCCAGCGGCGAACTGCGCTACGCCAGCGACCTGGTCGAGTTCATCCGCCAGGAAACCGGCAACCACTTCCACCTGGAAGTGGCCGCCTACCCGGAGATGCACCCGCAGGCGCGTAATTTCGAGAGTGACCTGGCCAACTTCGTGCACAAGGTCAAGGCCGGTGCCGACAGCGCCATCACCCAGTATTTCTTCAACGCCGACAGCTACTTTTATTTCGTCGAGCGCGCGCAGAAGCTGGGCGTCGAGATCCCGGTGGTACCCGGCATCATGCCGATCACCAACTACAGCAAGCTGGCGCGGTTCTCCGACGCCTGCGGCGCCGAGATCCCACGCTGGATCCGCAAGCAGCTGGAGGCCTATGCCGACGACACCGCCAGTATCCAGGCCTTCGGCGAGGAAGTGATCACCCGTATGTGCGAACAGCTGCTGCAAGGCGGCGCGCCGGGCCTGCACTTCTACACCCTGAACCAGGCCGAGCCGAGCCTGGCGATCTGGAACAACCTGAAGCTGCCACGCTGATGGTCGCGAACAAGGCTTTGGCGCAGGTCAGAGCCTTGTTCGTCCACCTAGGCGCCGTACGCTCCCACGGCCAGCGTTCACTGGTCTTGCCCGGGCTTGCAGCGTACTCTCACGTCATGCGCACGCTCATCCTCCCTCTCCTGCTGTTGCTGCTTGCCGGCCTGAGCCCGATGGCCCATGCCGAAAGCCTGCGCATCGTCAGCGACGACTGGGCCCCCTACCTCTATCAGGAGAACGGCCAGGCCAAAGGCATCGACTACGAGATCACCAACGAGGTGTTCAAACGCCTCGGAGTCCAGGTGCAGTGGCAGTTCCTGCCCTGGAAGCGCTGCCTGGCCATGGTCGAACAGGGCCTGGCGGACGCCGTGATGGATATTTTCCAGGTCGACTCGCGCCAGGGCTACCTGGTCTACCCGGACGAACCGATGTCCGAGGTCGAGTTCGTCCTCTACCAAGCGCGTTCACGCCCACACCCGGTCGAGCGCGTCGAGGACCTGGCCGGGCTGACCATCGGCACCTCGCCGGGCTATGTCTACGATGGCACCTTCGCCGAGTCACCGCTGTTCCGCCGCGAACCCGCGCCCAGCCACGAGGCCAACTTCGGCAAGCTGGCGCTCGGGCGCATCGACCTGCTGGTGACCGACCGCCAAGTCGGCCGCTATGTGAGCCGTCGGCTGGGCCTGGAGCAGGCCGTCGAAGAGCTGCCCCTGGTGGTCAGCCGCCGCCCGCAGTACCTGGGGCTGGCCCGCAAGCCCGGCCGCGAGGCGTTGGCGCAGGCCTTCAGCGACGAGTTGCGGCGCTTCAAACAGGAGCCCGCCTATGCGGCGATCAGTGCCCGCTACCTCGGCAATCAGGATTTTCCTTTCGCCGTTGAGCAGCAGGAACGCGGCACACGCTGATTGCTCTGTTATACTCGGGCCTTCCCGCCCGGCTCACGCCCGGACGCTCGGCCTCGCAACAGGCATCTCGACCCGCAGCCGCGCACCTTTGGTGCCCGCCCGCCGGCATTCAGGATGCGCAGTGAACGCCCAGCTGGACCGGACGCGATCGCATCCCTCCGATGCCCGTCGCGCCAGGCAGAACACCCCATCGGGCCTAGCCCCCACGAGAACAGGATTGCCCATGTCCTTTGCTTCCCTCGGTCTCTCCGAGGCTCTTGTCCGCGCTATCGAGGCAGCGGGCTATACCCAGCCCACTCCGGTGCAACAGCGGGCCATTCCCGCCGTGTTGCAAGGTCGCGACCTGATGGTCGCCGCCCAGACAGGTACTGGTAAAACCGGCGGCTTCGCGCTCCCTATTCTTGAGCGCCTGTTCCCGGGTGGCCACCCCGACAAATCGCAACGCCATGGCCCGCGCCAACCGCGCGTGCTGGTGCTGACCCCCACCCGCGAGCTGGCAGCGCAGGTGCATGACAGCTTCAAGGTCTACGCCCGCGACCTCAACTTCATCAGCGCCTGCATCTTCGGTGGCGTCGGCATGAACCCGCAGGTCCAGGCCATGGCCAAGGGCGTCGACGTCCTGGTCGCCTGCCCGGGCCGCCTGCTCGACCTGGCCGGCCAAGGCAGCGTCGACCTCTCGCGTGTCGAGATCCTGGTGCTGGACGAAGCCGACCGCATGCTCGACATGGGCTTCATCCACGACGTCAAGAAAGTGCTGGCGCGCCTGCCGGCCAAGCGCCAGAACCTGCTGTTCTCGGCGACCTTCTCCAAGGACATCACCGACCTCGCCGACAAGCTGCTGCACAACCCCGAGCGCATCGAGGTCACGCCGCCGAACACCACCGTCGAGCGTATCGAGCAGCGGGTCTACCGCCTGCCGGCCAGCCACAAGCGCGCCCTGCTGGCGCACCTGATCACCCTGGGCGCCTGGGAACAGGTGCTGGTGTTCACCCGCACCAAGCACGGCGCCAACCGCCTGGCCGAGTACCTCGAGAAGCACGGCCTGACCGCCGCGGCGATCCACGGCAACAAGAGCCAGAACGCCCGCACCAAGGCGCTGGCCGACTTCAAGGCCAACACCGTGCGCGTGCTGGTCGCCACCGACATCGCCGCCCGCGGACTGGACATCGACCAGTTGCCCCACGTGGTCAACTTCGAGCTGCCCAATGTCGAGGAAGACTACGTTCACCGCATCGGCCGTACCGGCCGTGCCGGTCGCTCCGGTGAAGCCATTTCGATGGTCGCGCCGGATGAAGAAAAGCTGCTCAAGAGCATCGAGCGCGTCACCCGCCAGAAAATCCCGGATGGCGACCTGATGGGCTTTGACGCATCGCAGGTCGAGGCCGAGAAGCCGGAAGTGCGCGAGCGCCAGCCGAACAATGGCCGCGGTGGCCGCAACCAGCAACCTCGCGGCGAAGGCGGCAAGGAAGGCAGTGGCGGGCGCAAGGACAAAGGCAAGGACAAAGGCCGCAACAAGCCTTCGTCCGAGAAGTCCGCGGAAAAGGACAAGTCCGGCGAGAAACAACAGCAGGGCCAGCAGCGCAAGCCGCGTGACCAGAAGCCACGCCAGCAGCAGAACAACGGCCAGAAAGCCGTGCCTGTCGCCGCCCCCAATCGCGACCCTGAAGAGTTCCTCGACGACGACGTCGACAACTTTGGCAACCGCGCCGACTACGTAAGCCCCTACCAGAACGCCAAGAACCAGGGGCGCAATCGTCGCCCAGGCGGCAACGGGGGCCAAGCCCAAGGGCAAGGCCAGCGCAGTGGTGGCGGCCAGGGGCAAGGCCAAGGCCGTGGCAATGGCCAGCAACGCCAGGGCCAGGGCTCCGGTGAAAAGCGCCCGCGCAACGGCGGCGGTAGCAATGGTGGCGCCCGACGCGACAACAACGGTGGCCGTGCCCGCCGTGAAGATTCGTCCCGCCAGGAACCGGCCGTGCGCAACCCGCGCGAGTCGCAGAGCGCGCCAGTGATCATCCGCAAGGAATCCAAACTCGACCGCTACCCGACGCCCGAGCAATTGGACGACCTGCCAAGCCGCCCACGCGGTGAACGCCCGGCGCTGCTGACCCGCAAGGGCTGAGCCCGCAATCGCGGGGCCTGCCCCGCGATGAGGCCATGCAAAGCCAACGAAAACGCCGCCCATTGGGCGGCGTTTTCGTTGCTGGCGAAGCGAATTACTTCTGCTTCACGCCTTCGACGCTGATATCCAGGTCCAGGGTCTGCGAAGTCGGGCCTGGGCCCTTGATGCCGAAGTCGTTCAGGTTCAGCGTGGTGGTGGCGTTGAAGCCAGCGCGCTCGCCGCCCCACGGGTCCTTGCCCTCGCCATTGAACACGGCCTTGAAGGTGACGGGCTTGGTCACGCCGTGCAGGGTCAGGTCGCCGGTCACATCGGCAGTCTTGTCACCGGTCGACTTGACGCTGGTGGAGACGAACTTGGCTTCCGGATATTTTTTGACATCCAGGAAGTCCTTGCTGGCGATGTGCTTGTCACGCTCGGCGTGGTTCGACCACAGGCTGGCAGTCTTCAGGTCTACGCTGATCTTGCTGGCCTCGGGCTTGGCACTGTCCCAGGTGAAGTTGCCGTCGAAGTCCTTGAAGGTGCCGTGGATGAAGCTGTAGCCCAGGTGGCTGATCTTCCAGTCGACGAACGCGTGCTGGCCTTCCTTGTCGATCTTGTACTCGGCGGCCATGGCCTGGCCGGCGGAGATCAGGGCGGTACCGAGCGCCAGAGCGGCAAAAGTCTTTTTCAACATCCTTACTTCCTTCCTTTGCAATTGAGGTTGAGAGTCAAGCTTTGCGGCCCAGCATGCGGGTCAGGGTCGCGTCACGGTCGATGAAATGATGTTTCAATGCCGCCAATGCGTGCAGTACGGCAAAAATCACCAGGCCCCAGGCCAGCCAGAGGTGGATCACCCCCGCCAGGTCAGCCTGGTCAGGCAGGTCGCTGACCAGCGCGGGAACGTCGAACAAGCCGAACACCGGAATACCCACGCCGTCGGCGGTGGAAATCAGATAGCCCGCTATCATCACTGCGAACAGGCCCAGGTACAGCGCCAGATGGCCCAGCTTGGCGGCCAGCCGGGTGACCTTGCCATGGTTGGCCGGTGCCGGTGGCGGCGGGCTGACGAAACGCCAGACTACCCGCAACAGCATCAGTGCCAGCAACACCAGGCCGATGCTCTTGTGCAGGTCCGGACCGGACTTGCGCCATGGGTCGTAGTAATCAAGGCCGACCATCCACAAGCCCAGGCCAAACAGCCCGAAGACCGCCAGCGCCACACCCCAGTGCAGGACGATGCTGATCAGGCCATAGCGATAAGATGAATTGCGCAGTTGCATGTTGGCGTATTTCCCCGTGAAAGCTGTGCACAAGACTAACGCGTAATGCATCGAATAAAAGCGTAAAAAGCAGCTTCTGATTATCGAAAAACCAGATATTAATTCTGAAAGCTTCCTATTAAGGAAACATTAACGATAGACGTTTGGAAGATCCGACGCCATCGCGGGGCAAGCCCGCTCACACAGGGCTCCGCGATGGCGGCTATACCGAGATCAGCCGGCCTTGGCCTGGCTGTTGAGCACCGGCTTCTTGGCCGGTTCCGACTTGGCGGTGGCCTTCTTCACCGGCGCCGGTTTGGCTGCAGGCTTGTGGGCCTGCTTGGCCGCAGGCTTGGCGGGGGCCTGCTTGGTGGCCGCCGGCTTCACTGGCTCTTCCTTAGCAACGGGTGTCGGCGCAACCGGCGCGGCTGCCGGTGCAGGCGCAACCTCCTCGGCCTTGGCGATCGGCGCGGCCTTGGCCTCTGGCTTGTCAGAGCCGCCAAACAGACGCGAGAAGAAGCCCGGCTTGGCCGGAGCCTTGTCAGAGGCGCCGCCGAACAGGTTGGAGAAGAACCCGCCCTTGTCCTTCGCGGCCGCGACGCCGGCCGCTCCAGTAGCCGCTGCGGCGGCTACCGACGCAGCCTTGGCCGGGTCGAAGGACTTGCCCGCCGCCAGGTCCTGGACCTGCCCCGCGGCACGCTGGCCGCTACGCAGGGCCCCTTCGAGGGTACCTGGGTAAAGCGCATCGGTGTGTTCGCCGGCAAAGGCGATCCGTTGTACCGGGCGCTCCCACAGGCGCCAGTATTTGCTGATCTGCCCCGGGCCGTAGGCCAGGTACGCACCGCCCATGCCGGCGTCGGTGCTGTAGCGGCGGATTTCATAACCGGTGAAGGCGCCGCGTGCCTGCGGGTAGAAGGCGTGCAGGCGGATCAGTACCTGGTCGACCATTTGCTTGTCACCAAAAGCCTGGAGCAAGCGGGCGTTATCCCCGGACAGGTTGATCACCACGTTGGCGCCGCCCTTGAGCGCCGGCTCGATCCACAGCATGCCAAGGCCAGTGTTGCTGAAGATTTCCCCGGACATGCGTGCACGGCTTTCCCACACCGGATTCTTGAACTTGAGCATCAGCTGGTCGCGCCAGCCATAGTTGGTGCCCTTCAAGGCGGCCAGGTGCTGCCCGTCCAGGCCCGGGGTCATCTGGATCTTGGCCAGTGCACGCAGCGGTACGGCCATGACCAGGTAGTCAGCCTGGTAGCCGACGCCGCCGACCTTGACGGTCACACCGTCTTTGTCCTGAACGATGGCGGTAACCGGCGAGCTGGTCTTGATGGTCTTCAGCTGCTTGACGAAGGCCTGGGCCAACACCGGGCTGCCACCGGGCAGGCGCGCGGCGCGCAGGTCACGGTCGCTGACATTGCGGTAGACCCGGCCTTGCTGGGCGAAGTACAGCAGCGACAGGCGCGACGGCTCGTCATAGCGGGTGCGGATCTGCTGGTTGACCAGCTGACGGGCGGTGGCTGGCAGTTGCAGCTTGTCGAGCCAGGTGGACACGTTCATCTGGTCGAGGGCGAACAGGGTGCTGTTTGCCGCGGGATTGAGCGGGTCTTCAATGGAACGGGCCAGGTCGTCGAGGGTTTTCTCGAAGCGTTTGAGCGCCTCGGCAGTGGCTGGCTGCTTGGTCGCCAGATCGGTGGCACTGAAATATTCACCGTCGATCAGGTAGCCGGGGTTGCGCACGAACTCCGGGGCCGGCAGGGTGGCGACCTTGAACTGCTCCAGATACTGGTTGAGCACCGGCTGGGTCTTGCTGTTGCCGACCCATTCGCTGGTGGCCAGGCCCGAACGCCCGCCCATGCCCGACTTGGCTTCCAGCAGGGTCACCTGCCAGCCCTTGCTCTGCAGCTCGTAGGCCGCGGTCAGGCCCGCCAGGCCACCACCGACGACGATCGCCGTCTTGTCCTTGGCCAGCGCGACGCCGCTGGTCACCCCGATCAATACCAACGCGCACAGGCGCACCCAAGCAGCAGCCATGATGGCGAACTCCGGTTAGAGAAGCGATAGATGGGACGGGGAGCAATGCCCCGGGAGAGATGCGTTAAGAATACGTCACCTCTGCCCACCCTGCCACCGCAGTGACATCAAGTGCCTTTGGCAACTGGTAATTTTGTCAGTGGCGTTGGGTCGCCGGGGCGTGCAGCCTTGGCTGGCACTCAAGCATCGAGCCGGGGAAGAACAGTGATCTACACCGAAGATTTTGCCAGGTGGACGCCTTCGGCGCCCCTACCCGAGTGCTCCTGGCGCACGCCCACCGGCCTGAACATCGTGTCCAATGGCATTGTCTACAGCGCGCGCTACCAGACCGACGAGGGGCGGATCGGCACGGAATTGATCATCCATGGCCAGTGCGATATCGAGTTCATCTTCGGCCAGACGGTCGATTGCCTGCTGCTTGAGGTGGATGTCACCACGCTCGGCACGGCCGTCTCGACCGCCTACTGGTTGACCCTGCGCGACCTGGACTACACCGAGTTCACGCCCGGGCCCGGCACCCACGGCACCTCCTGGCACGACGTGCCCGGCCCGCTCGACCGCCTGACCCTGTCCACCCTGCCGCAGTGCACCGTGCATATCCGCCAGCTGGAATGGCGCCCGGCCTGGCGACATTGAGCAGTTGTCCTGCCCCCCGGCATTGCTTAGGCTTACGCGGTCAAACCGAGCCGTAACGCCAGGAGAAGTGCCCATGGGCCTCAACGATCAGTGGATGCAGCGCGACCTGAAGGTCCTTTGGCACCCCTGCACCCAGATGAAAGACCACGAACAGCTGCCGCTGATCCCGATCAAGCGCGGCGAGGGCGTGTGGCTGGAGGACTTCGAGGGCAAACGCTACCTGGACGCCGTCAGCTCATGGTGGGTCAACGCTTTCGGCCATGCCAACCCGCGCATCAACCAGCGCATCAAGGACCAGGTCGACCAGCTCGAACATGTGATCCTCGCCGGTTTCAGCCACCAGCCGGTGATCGAGCTGTCCGAACGCCTGGTAGCGATCACCCCCGCCGGCCTGGACCGGGTGTTCTATGGCGACAATGGCTCATCGTGCATCGAAGTGGCGCTGAAGATGAGCTTCCACTACTGGCAGAACACCGGCAAAGCGCAGAAGAAGCGCTTCGTCACCCTGACCAACAGCTATCATGGCGAGACCATCGCCGCGATGTCGGTGGGCGACGTGCCGCTGTTCACCGAAACCTACAAGGCGCTGCTGCTGGACACCATCAAGGTGCCGAGCCCGGACTGCTACCTGCGCCCGGAAGGCATGGGCTGGGAAGAGCACTCGCGGAACATGTTCGCGGCCATGGAGCAGACCCTGGCCGAACACCACGCCAGCATCGCTGCGGTGATCGTCGAACCGCTGATCCAGGGCGCCGGCGGCATGCGCATGTATCACCCGGTTTACCTCAAGCTGCTGCGCGAGGCCTGCGACCGTTACGACGTGCACCTGATCCACGATGAGATCGCCGTCGGCTTCGGCCGCACCGGCACGATGTTCGCCTGCGAGCAGGCCGGCATCACCCCGGACTTCCTGTGCCTGTCCAAGGCCCTGACCGGCGGCTACCTGCCGCTGGCCGCCTGCCTGACCACCGACAAGGTCTACCAGGCGTTCTACGACGACTACCCGACCCTGCGCGCCTTCCTGCACTCGCACAGCTACACCGGCAATCCGCTGGCCTGCGCCGCGGCCCTGGCCACTTTGGACATCTTCGAGCAGGACAACGTGATCGAGGCCAACAAGGCCTTGTCGGCGCGCATGGCCAGCGCCACCGCGCACCTGGCCGACCATGCCCACGTCGCCGAGATCCGCCAGACCGGCATGGTCCTGGCCATCGAGATGGTACAGGACAAGGCCACCAAGGCCGCCTACCCCTGGCAGGAGCGCCGCGGCCTGAAAGTCTTCGAGCACGCCCTGAGCCGTGGCGCACTGTTGCGCCCGCTGGGCAGCGTGGTGTATTTCCTGCCGCCTTACGTGATCACACCCGAACAGATCGACTTCCTGGCCGAGGTGGCCAGCGAAGGGATCGATATCGCCACCCGCGACAAGGTGAGCGTTGCCGTGCCGGCCGACTTCCATCCGGATTTCCGCGATCCGGGCTAGCCCCAGACCAACCCGAAACCTGTAGGAGCCGGCTTGTCCGCTCCTACAGGATCTGCGTCAGCCTTTTTCCAGAGCAAGCCCATGAGACTCTCCCGCTTCTTCATCGACGCCCCACTGGGCCTTGGCGAGCACGAGCTCCCCGAAGCCCAGGCCCACTACATCGGCCGCGTGCTGCGCATGGCCGCTGGCGACGCCGTGCAGTTGTTCGACGGCAGCGGCCAGGAATACCTCGGCCAACTGCTCGAAGTCGGCAAGAAAACCGTGCGCGTCAGCCTCGACCAGGCACTTCCCGGCCAGGCCGATTCGCCTTTGCATATCCACCTCGGCCAGGGCCTGTCCCGCGGCGAGCGCATGGACTGGGCGATCCAGAAAGCCACCGAGCTGGGGGCCAACGAAATCACCCCGATCGTCAGCGAACGCTGCGAAGTACGCCTGAAGGACGAACGCGCCGACAAGCGCCTGGCCCACTGGCGCCAGGTGGCTGTCAGTGCCTGCGAGCAGTGCGGGCGCTCGACCTTGCCGGTGATCCACCCGCCCGTGACCCTGGCCGAGTGGCTGAAAAGCACCGAAGCCGACCTCAAGCTGGTGCTGCACCCGGTGGCCGAGCCACTGACCAGCCATGCCAAACCGGCCAGGCTGGCCTTCCTGATCGGCCCCGAGGGCGGCCTGAGCGAAGCGGAAGTCGAGCAGGCCAAGGCCGCCGGCTGCCACGCCGCCCGCCTCGGCCCTCGCGTGCTGCGCACCGAGACCGCCCCAGTGGTGGCCCTGTCGGTGGCACAGCAACTGTGGGGCGATTTCTAACGCACGTAGAAAAACACCGCGACGAAGTGCATCAGGCTGCCGGCAATCACAAACAGGTGCCAGATGCCGTGCCAGTGGCGAAATCGGCTGTCAAAAGCGAAGAAGATGATGCCGACGGTGTAGAACACACCGCCGGCCGCCAGCCAGGCGAAACCCGCGGCACCCAGGCTGTGCAGCAGCGGTTTCACCGCCACCAGCACGATCCAGCCCATCAACGCATAGATGACGATCGACAGGATCCGTGCCTCGGAGCGCGGCTTGATCTCCTGCAACATGCCGACCAGCGCCAGCCCCCAGACCACCCCGAACAGGCTCCAGCCCCAGGGGCCGCGCAGGCTGACCAGGCAGAACGGCGTGTAGCTGCCGGCAATCAACAGGTAGATCGACAGGTGGTCGAGCTTGCGCATGACCCGCTTCGCCCGCCCGCGGGTGCTGTGGTAGAGGGTGGAGATGCTGTAGAGCAACAGCAGGGTGAAACCGTAGATGGAGAAACTGACGATCTTCCAGGGATCGCCCTGCAGGCCCGCCACGACGATCAGCCAGCTCGCGCCGATGCAGGCCAGTACCGCGCCGACCAGGTGGGTCCAGGCGTTGAAGCGTTCACCGTAATACATGCAAACACAGACCTCCCGCAGCAGTCAGGGTTCCTGAGCCCCGCGACAGGGCCCGCTCAACCATCATCCTAGCCAGCTGCAGATTGCAGATCAGCGTCACGCACCAATCTTTCCAGCCCGGCCAGGTCCGGCACTCGCGCCACCTGCTCGCCCACCTGCACTGCTGCCATCTCCAGCGCGGCAAGCGGCACGTCAACATAGTTCAACTGGCTGTCGAGCTTGCACGAGCGCGGAATACCCTGCAGCAGCAACGCCAGGAAGCGCAGGCCGGTATCCCCCAGTGCATTGAGCACCACTACCCGTGCCCGCTCGCCGCAGGTGGTCTGCCCGCCACAGGCTGCCTCGAAACCGATCAACGGCAAGCGCTGCTGGCGCCAGTCCACCCAGCCCAGGTGCCAGGCCGGCTCCCCTGGCTCGCAGGCGATGGCGCGATGACCAATCAATTCGGCCACCGCCACGTTGGGCAGTACCAGGGTGCGGTCGCCCAAGGGCAACAGCAGGCCGGTGAGGCTGCTGCGCTGGCCGGCGATATGTTCAAGCATGGGGTTGGCTCCAGTGGGCGATGCTCTGCAACAGGACCGACTCCTGGTAAGGCTTGCCGAGGTATTCGTTGACGCCGATGGCCATGGCCCGGTCGCGGTGCTTCTGCCCGGTGCGCGAGGTGATCATGATGATCGGCAACTGTGCCAGGCGTTCGTCGCGGCGGATGCGCGTGGCCACCTCGAAGCCGTCCATGCGCGGCATCTCGATGTCCAGCAGCAACACGTCCGGGCGGTGCTCCTCGAGCAGCGCCATGGCATCCACCCCGTCCTTGGCGGTCAGCACGCTCATGCCGTGGCGTTCGAGCAGGCGGCTGGTGACCTTGCGCACGGTCACCGAGTCGTCCACCACCATCACCAGCAATGGCCGCCTGGGCACCGGGCCGGTCAGCAGATGCTGCCCCTGCGCCGCGCCCGGCAGGCGCGCCAGGCGTCGCTGCTGGCCGCGCAACTGGCCGAGCAGGTCGAGAATCAGCACCACCCGCCCGTCGCCAAGCAGGGTGGCACCGGACAGCCCTGGCACCGCCGCGAACTGCGGGCCCAGGCTCTTGACCACGATCTCGCGGCTGGGCGACAGGCTGTCGACCTGGATCGCGAACGATTGCTCGTGGGAATGGGTGAGCAGCACCGGCAGCGGCACGCTCTGGCCCAGCAGGTTGGGTTGCGTACCCTCCTGCAGCAGCTCGCCGAGGTAACGCAGCGCGTAGTCATGGCCGGCATAGCTGTAGCGTGGCGGGTCGAGTCGGTAGCAGGCCTCGAGCTCCGATGGCGGCACGCGCACGATGCCCTCGATGGTGTTCAGCCCAATAGCGTACTGCTCATCCTCCACGTGCACCATCAGCGCCCGGTTCACCGACACGGTGAACGGCAAGCGGATCAGGAAGCGCGCGCCCTTGCCGGGGCTGGACTCGATGCTCATCGAACCGCCCAGCTGCTTGACCTCTTCATGGACCACGTCCATGCCCAGGCCGCGCCCGGAGATCTGGGTGATCTTCTCGGCCGTGGAAAACCCCGGGCGCAGGATGAACTGCAGGATCTCGTGGTCGCTCAAGCGTGCCTGCGGATCGAGCAGGCCGCGTTTGATCGCCTTGTTGCGCACCGCCTCCAGCGGCACCCCGGCACCGTCGTCGCTCATCTCGATGACGATGTCGGCGCCTTCGTGCAGCAAGTTCAGGTGGATGGTGCCCTGCTCCGGCTTGTCGGCCGCCAGGCGCGCCTCGCGGGCTTCCAGGCCATGGTCGACGGCATTGCGCAGCATGTGTTCCAGCGGCGCGACCATGCGCTCGAGCACACTGCGGTCCAGCTCGCCCTCGGCATTGCCGACCACCAGTTCGACCTGTTTGCCCAGTTCGCTCGCCACCTGCCGCACCACCCGTTGCAAACGCGGCACCAGGCGCTCGAACGGTACCATCAAGGTGGCGGTCAGCCCCTCTTGCAACTGGCTGTTGACCCGCGCCTGCTGCTGCAACAGGCTGTGCGCTTCCTGGGCCCGCTGCAGCAGGGTCTCCTTGAGGTCGAGCAGGTCCGAGGTGGACTCGAACAGCGCCCGCGACAATTGCTGCAACTGCGAATGACGGTCCATCTCCAGGGGGTCGAAGTCGTCATAGGCGTCACCCTCGAACTGGTGCCGGCTCGAGATCCGCCCCTGGGTCTCGATATCCAGGCGCAGCAGCTGGTCGCGCATGCGCTCCAGCGTGGTCTCCATCTCGTTGAGAGCGAACTGCGCATCGTTGACCTGCTGCTCGATGCGCCCACGGATCACCGAATGCTCGCCGGCCAGGTTGCCCAGGTCGTCAAGCAGTTCGGCATCGACCTTGACCATGTCCCCGGCCCGCTCGGGCGCGACAGCCGGGGCTTCGGCCGGGGCGGGCTCGGCCTGGGGCTGCCCGGCGGCGCTGTCGGTCAGCGCGGCGCTGGAGAAGTTGCGGATATAGTCGATCAGCGCCGTCGCCGCGTGCAGCGGCTCGCCCAGGCGCGCCGCGTCGAGCATGTGCGCCAGGCGGTCATGGCAGTTCTGCAGCAGGCTGAACAAGGCCGGCGTCGACGGCAGCCGCGCGGCCGCCAGCAGCTCGTACAGGAATTCCAGCTCATGGGCCAGGTCGCCGATGGCGGCGATCTCGACCATGCGCGCCCCACCCTTTAGGGTGTGCAGGTCGCGCAACAGGTTCTCCACCTCGACCGTGTTGCGCGGGTCGGCCTGCCAACGCGCCAGGGACTGGGCCGCGCTTTCGAGGATATCGGAGCTCTCTTCGAGGAAAACCTCCAGTAGTTCCTTGTCGCCTTCGCTTTCCTGCGTGTCGTCCTGCGCCTCGGTCAGGCCAGGTGGCGGAGCGTTATGGCGGAAATCGCGCAGCTCGCCCAGCAACGCCACCGCCGACAGCGGTGACTGGCCCTCGCGCAAGCTGCGCAGCATCTCGGCCAGGGCGTCATGGCTGCGTGCGAGCATCTCGAACAGCCCTGGGCTTGCCCCGATCCGCCGGTCCACCAGCCCTTCGTAGAGCCGCGCGAGCTCCTGGGCAAGCACTTCGATGGCGCCAATCGCGGCCATCTGCGCACCGCCCTTGAGGGTCAGCACATCATGTTGCAACGCAGACAGCGGTGACAGGCTTTCGGGATCGTCCTTCCATTGCCGCAGTGCCTGGTCGGCGCCCTCGAGAATATCCGCGGCCTCCTCGAGAAACAGCTCGACGACAGCGGGGTCCGGCAGCTGGCCAGGTAGGGGCAGCACTGTCGCGCCAGCTGCGCCGACCAACCCCAGGGCCGCCGGGTCGAGGGCATCGTCAAGCAAGCCATGCAAGGCGGCCAGGCAATCGGGGCGGGCGGTCGGATCCTGCCCGGCGGCTATTTCGTCGAACAGGTCGAGCAGCGCTTCGTGGGCCTGACGGGCAATGGCAAAGAAACGCGGTGTCACCGCAAGGCTGCCCTCTTCGACCGCGCCATAGAGGTCGAGCAGCCCTTCGCAGACTTCATCCACCTGCCACAGCTCAGCCTGGTGCGCACCATGGCTGAGGGTGGTCATTTCCTCGAGCAGCAGGTGCAGCTCATGATGCTGCGTGGGGTCGGCCTGCCAGTTGGCCAGCCGCGCCTCGGCGTCAAGCAGGATATCCATGCCCAGGGTCAGGAAGGTGGCCGTCAGTTGCGGGTCACGCCTGGCCCGGCGCGACGGGTGCGGCTCGGCCTGGTGCCGGGCGAGCCTGGCATCGACCGTTTGCCCGACCTGCTCGATCAACGCCGCAGCCCCCGGGATGGCAGCCAATGGTGAGCTATCCAACTGGGCCAGCCCCAGGTGGAACAGCGCACGCGCAGCCTCCAGCAGCTCGATCTCGGCCTGCTGTAAAGGCAGGTGGTGACCTTTGTACTCGCGCACCAGGCGGTCGAGCGCGGTGGCCAGTTCCGCCACCGGCATCACGCCGGCCATGGCGGCGCTGCCCTTGAGGGTGTGCAAGGCGCGTTGCAGGCTGTCGCTGACCACTGTGCCTTGGGCACCAGCCACCTGCAGGAAAACATCGAGCCCGGCCAGGTGCCCCTGGGCCTCGTTACGGAAAATCTCCAGCAGCTGCGGATCGAGCCCGTCGATGCTGGCGCTGGCCGGCGTGTCATTGAGCGCCAGTGCGTGCAGATGCCCGGCCAGTTGCTCTATCTCCGCAGTGGGCGGCAATTGGCTGGCGGCGAAGTCGGCGAGCAGGTCGGGCAGGCGCACGAACACTTGCTGCAAGGCCACCAGGCCTTCGGCGCTCAGTGTGATGCGCCCCTCCAGCACCCGGTTGAGCAGGTGCTCGGCACCCCAGGCGAGTTCTGCCACGGCCTCTGCGTGAACCATCCGCCCGCTGCCCTTGAGCGTATGCAGCGCGCGGCGTACCTCGATCAGTGCCTCGCGCAGGCCGTTGTCGGCACGCCAACGCAGCCACTGGCGCTCGAGTTCAGGCAACAGTTCGCCGGCCTCTTCGAGAAAAACCTCGCGCAACTCGTCATCGACACCGTCCGCCATGCCGGAGCCAGCCAAGGGCCGCTCGAGGCGCGGGCATTGCACGCCCAGGGCGGTCAGGCTGGCGTGGGCCATGTCGATGAAACGCTGGGCATCGGCCAGCGGATCGGCCACACGCCACTGCAACCAGGCCTCCCCGGCGCACAGGGCATCGGCCAGGTGGGCTAGCTCATCGGGCAGCGGCTCGTCCTCCACATGGACCAACCAGCCCTGCACATACCCCGCGCACCCACCGAATACCTCGGCGGCGGCCGGCAGCATCAGCATCGCCAACGCCCCGCGCACCTGCTGCAGCAAACCGGGCAAGGCCTGCAGGCGCTGACGCGACCAGTCCGACTCCAGGCAGTCGCCGATCAGGTCCTTGGCCTGCTGCAGCACATTGAGCGACTCGTTGAGTACCAGTTGGCGAATCTCGGCAAGGTCAGAACCAGGCAGGTTGCCTGGCGAGGTCTCCTCCAACGGGCCGACCATGCCGTTGAGGGTCGCCTCGACGTACAACAGCGCCCCGGCGACATCCATCAACAGCGCCTCGTCCACCGCGCCGTCCTTCTCGACCTGCGCCTGCAGCGCCAGCACCTGGTCGATGATTACTCGTCGTGGCTGCTGGAAACCCAGCACTGCCAGGGTATCTGCGACATGGCGCAAGGGTGGCAGCAAGGTTTCCAACGACTCGCGGGGCGGATGCTCGCCACTGACAAAGGGGTCGAGACGGTCCTTGATGCGCATCAGGTCATCGCACAGGGCCATCACCACCGAACGCAGCGCGTCCCGCCCTGGGCCGGCCTGCATGTGCTCACGCCAGCTCCCCAGGGAAAGGTCGAGGTTGGCGAGGTCCGCGGCGCCCGCCAGGCGCTGCCCGAGCTCGCCCAGCAGGCTGCCCTGGGCCAGGGGCTCGGCACCCCGGCAGACCCGCAGTTGGTTGAGCAACGGCATGACCACCAGCGGCAAGTCGTGACGCGCTCCCCGCAGTCGATCCAGGTAAGGCGGCAATTGCTCAAGCCCCCGGAACAGCGCGCCCAGGCAGTCACCGCGAGGGCTCACCTGGCCCTCGGCCATGGCCCGTCCCAGCAGCTCCAGTTCCTCGGCCAGGCGCGTCGCGCCCGGCAATTCGAGCAGGTGCAGGCAACCGTGCACCTGGTGCAGGTTGTCGACGAAGAACGCCAGCATCGACAGGTCGCCTGGCTCCGCCGAGAAACGCTCCAGGGCCTGGCGCGCCTGCGCCAGGCAATCGAGGATGGGGGCCTTGATCCAGGCCAGGGCCACCGTGTCGTGGCGCTCGCCGGCCGTATTGCCCGGGCCGGCCATGCTCGCCCCGCTCACGACCGCTCCACCGGCTTGGGCAGGGTGAAACCGGATACCGAGCGGCGCATCTCGCTGGCCATGCGTGCCAGGTGGCGGATGCTGTCGGCCGTGGCGCCGGAACCGGCGGAGGTCTGCGCGGTGATCTGCTGGATCACCGCCATGGTGTGGGAAATCTGCCCGGCAGACGACGTCTGCAACTGAGCGGCATCGGAGATGCTGTGAATAAGGTCGGCCATCGTCTGCGACACGCCTTCGATCTCTGCCAGGGCCACGCCGGCGTCCTGGGCCAGGCGCGCGCCGCGCACCACTTCGGCGGTGGTCTGCTCCATGGAGATCACCGCCTCGTTGGTATCGGCCTGGATGGTGCGTACCAACGCCTCGATCTGCCGGGTTGCCGAGGACGAGCGCTCGGCCAGGCGCTGCACCTCGTCGGCGACCACGGCAAAGCCGCGGCCGGCCTCGCCGGCGAGCGATGCCTGGATGGCCGCGTTGAGGGCGAGGATGTTGGTCTGCTCGGCAATGTCGTCGATCAGGCTGACGATATCGCCGATCTCCTGGGAGGACTCACCCAGGCGCTTGATCCGCTTGGCGGTGTCCTGGATCTGCTCGCGGATGTTGTCCATGCCGTGGATGGTGTTGTGCACCACTTCGTTGCCCTTGTTGGCGATGGCCACCGAACGCTCGGCCACCTTGGCCGATTCATAGGCATGCGCGGAGACCCGGTCGATCGACTCGACCATATCGCCCACCGCCTCGGACGCCTCGCTGATCTGCTCGGCTTGGTGCTCGGAGGCCTTGGCCAGTTGGCGGGCGGTGTTCTGGGTGTCCTGCACCGCAGCGGCGACCTGCTCGGCACTGTGGTTGATGGTGGCTACCAGGTCGCGCAGCTGGTCGACCGAGAAGTTGATCGAGTCGGCGATGGCTCCGGTGAAGTCCTCTGTCACCGAAACGGTCACGGTCAGGTCGCCGTCGGCCAGTTCCTCGATCTCGTCGAGCAGGCGCATGATCGCCTGCTGGTTGCGCTCGTTCTTTTCCGCGGTCTCGCGGAGCTGGCGGTGGGTGGCGCGCACCATCACCAGGCCGATGAGGATGATCGAGGCCAGTGCCAGCAGGCCGAGTACGTAGCCGCCGACAGTATCGAGGGTACGCCCGCCGGCCAGGTTTTCGAAGCCGTTGGCCAGGTGCGAGGCCTCGTCGAGCAGGGTCTGCGACAGGCTGAAGATGTTACCGGCAGCCTCGCGCACGCGGAACAGTTCGGGCGAAGTCTCGAGGATTTCGTCCACCGAGCCCGAGACGAACTGGAACAGTTCGGCGATCTCGGCCAGCCGCGCCCGGGCATCGGCGTCCTCGACGCGGGTGACCTGGATCGCCGGGTTGCCGGCGAGCATGCCCTCGAGCACCTGGCCGAAGCGGCTGGCGTCGCGGCCGAAGGCATCGGCGGCCTGCACCGAAGTCTCGTCACCGGCGAGCACGGTGTTGACCGAGCCGAGAATGCGCTCGGCCAACAGCAACTGGCGCTGGGCCACGGCCACCTGGTTGGCCGGCGCACCGCTCTGCAGCAGGATTTCCACCACTTTCTCGTATTCGACCTGCAACTGCGGAACGGTCTCGGCCAGGGTGGCCGCGACCTGGTGCAACGACAGCACGGTCTGTTCGCTGGCCAGGATGGTGTCGGTGTTCTTGCGCAGGTTCTCCCAGTCCTGGCGCACCGCGTCCATTTCGTCGCGTACCGTGGCGGGCGCGGCGGGCAGGCCGGTGGTCTTGTCCCCCTCGCGCAGGTAGCTCCAACGCCGCTCGAAGTCGTTGCGCGCGTCGCTGAGCAGCCTGAACGCCAGCGCCTTGCCCGCCGCCGCCTCGGTGGCGTTCTTGGCAATGCGCTGGGACAGCACGCGCAGCTCGCCGGCATGGCCGATGTACTGCTTGTCGTGGTTGGCCTGGGTGTTGAGGTAGGCGAAGTTGGCGAACAACAGGACGATCGACAGGATCAGCACCACGAACAGCACGGTGATCTGCGCGGTGCTGCGCGGGCGTTGGGCCACGGCGGCGGGCGAGACGCCGGCTGCGGCAACGGTGGGTCCTGGCTTGTTCACGTCGAAAGTCCTCTACAACGCCACATCGAGAAAGCCCGGCGCCTGGGCCAGGGCGAACGGGCTGAAGATCGCCCAATTGCGCTCACGGGGAAAATGGCCCTGCACGAAGGGCGCGGCCGCGCGGATCAACGGTTGCGGCGGCGACAGTTCGAGGCTGCTCAGGGCGAAGTGCTGCAGGCCGACCACTTCGTCCACCAGCAGCCCGGCGAACAGCTCTTCGTGATCCAGCACCAGCACCCGCCGTTGCTTGCCCGCCGCCGCCGGCCCCAGGCCGAAGAATGCACACAGGTCCATCACCGGCAGCAGCCGCCCACGCAGGTTGGCCACTCCGCGCACCCAGGGCTGCACACCCGGCACCCGGCTAGCGCGGGGTTCGCGCAACACTTCGGCGACTTCACCCATGGGCGCGACGAACCACTGCCCGGCGACACGAAAGCCGATGCCGCTCCATTGTTGCAGGCGGATGTCCTGCGGTGGCTGGTCGGCCACCAGCAGGCGGCAGCGCCGGTCGATGTCCAGCAGCAGCTCGAAGGCGGTCAGCGACGCGCCCTGGGGCCGGGTGGTCAAGCCTGCAGCACTTCTTTGAGCTTGGCGATCAGCGCGTCTTCTTCCACAGGTTTGGTCAGGAAGTCGCGGGCGCCCTGGCGCTGGGCCCAGATCCGATCGGTTTCCTGGTCCTTGGTGGTGACCACGATCACCGGGATGGCGCTGGTTTCCGGGTCCTTGCTCAACTGGCGGGTGGCCTGGAATCCGTTCATGCCGGGCATGACAATGTCCATCAGCACCGCGTCGGGCTTCTCCTGGCGGGCCAGGGCCACGCCGTCGGCGCCGTTGTCGGCCTTGAGCACCCCATAGCCGTGCTTCTCCAGCCATTCGGTCAATCTGTACATCTCTGTCGGCGAGTCGTCGACAATCAGAACTCGGGCCATGCTGTTTCCCCATCAGGAAATAGAGACGCCGCCTTGCGTGGGCGGCGTCAGGGTGCGTGTGGGTCCTGCACGGCGAAACCGGGCACGCAGGCACGGATCGCATCGAGCAGTTCTTCCTTGCTGAACGGTTTGGTCAGGAACTGGTCGGAACCGACCACCCGGCCGCGGGCCTTGTCGAACAGGCCGTCGCGGGAAGAGAGCAGGATCACCGGGGTGTCCTTGAACGCGCTGTTGTGCTTGATGATGGCGCAGGTCTGGTAGCCGTCGAGGCGCGGCATCAGCACGTCGACGAAGATGACCCGCGGTTTGTGGTCGACGATCTTGGCCAAGGCGTCGAAGCCGTCACTGGCGGTGATCACCTCGCAGCCTGCCTCGCCGAGCAACATCTGCGCGGTGCGGCGGATCGTGCGGGAATCGTCGATCACCATCACCTTCAGGGGTTGTTCCATATAGTTCGCCATCATTTGCTGCTCTGGTCTGAGCGGCAAGCTGCAAGTTACAAGCGTCAAGTAAAAGCAAATGGGTGTGCAGCCCGGCTCTCTTGCAGCTTGTGGCTTGGAGCTTGAAGCTGGATCGAGCCTTTTTAGCACACTCCCGAAGGCCATTCCATCCGCCCGCCCCTTGACCGTGGGCGCGCCCGGCGCCACCCTGAGCCACTTTTCTTTCGTGCCATCGCGGCCTAGGGCCGCCAAGAGGAACTACCCATGAGCGTTCGCCTCGGGATTGTCATGGACCCCATCGCGTCCATCTCCTACAAAAAGGACAGCTCGCTGGCCATGCTGCTGGCCGCCCAGGCCCGCGGCTGGAGCCTGTTCTACATGGAGCAGCGCGATCTGTACCAGGGCCAGGGCAAGGCCCGCGCACGCATGCGCCCGCTCAAGGTGTTCGCCGACCCGGCCCGCTGGTTCGAACTGGGCGAGGAGCAGGACAGCACCCTGGCCGAGCTGGACGTGATCCTGATGCGCAAGGACCCGCCCTTCGACATGGAGTTCGTCTACAGCACCTACCTGCTGGAACAGGCCGAGGCCGAAGGCGTGCTGGTGGTCAACCGCCCGCAGAGCCTGCGCGACTGCAACGAGAAGCTGTTCGCCACGCTGTTCCCGCAGTGCACGCCCCCCACTCTGGTCAGCCGCCGCCCCGACATCATCCGCGAGTTCGCCGCCGAGCATGGTGATGTGATTCTCAAGCCGCTGGATGGCATGGGTGGCACTTCGATCTTCCGTCACCGGGTCGGCGACCCCAACCTGTCGGTGATCCTCGAGACCCTGACCGCGCTCGGCGCCCAGCAGATCATGGCGCAGGCCTACCTGCCGGCGATCAAGGACGGCGACAAGCGCATCCTGATGATCGACGGCGAGCCGGTGGACTACTGCCTGGCGCGCATCCCGGCCAGCGGCGAGACCCGCGGCAACCTGGCCGCCGGTGGTCGCGGCGAAGCCCGCCCGTTGAGCGAGCGCGATCGCTGGATCGCCGCCCAGGTCGGCCCGACCTTGCGTGAAAAGGGCCTGCTGTTCGTCGGCCTGGACGTGATCGGCGACTACCTCACCGAAATCAACGTCACCAGCCCGACCTGCATCCGCGAGATCGACGCCGCCTTCAACACCAATATCGGCGGGCAATTGATGGACGCCATTGATCGCAAGCTTCAGGCGCGCTGACCGAAGACAGGTGGCAACACCGCGCAGTGGGGTATGATGCCGGTCCTTTTCGACTGAGCTGCTGCCCCGCCGAGGCTCTGTACGAAAAGTCTTGAGACGCAGGTCAGGCAAGGCGAAAACCGCCGAGGAAGCGCAGTGTACTGGAGTACATGAGCATTCCGAGGCTGTTTTCAACGCAGCATGAACAAGTATCAAGGCTTTTCGTACAGAGCCTAGCGGTTGCTGGATACCCGATGACGCTCCCCGCCGACATCCCACCCGACCTGCTGCCACCGCGCGTCCGCCCGGTGGACCGGCTCGGTTTCACACTGTTCCTGGCCACCCTGGTGCACCTGGCGCTGATCCTGGGCGTGGGTTTCACCGTGGTCAAACCGGCCGAAATCCGACACGCCATGGATATCACCTTGGCCACCTTCAAGAGCGAGAAAGCGCCCGAGAAGGCCGATTTCCAAGCCCAGGACAACCAGCAGGGTAGCGGTACGCTGGACAAGAAAGCGGTGCCCAAGACCACCGAGGTCGCGCCGTTCCAGGACAGCAAGATCAACAAGATCACCCCGCCCCCGGCGGCGAAACCGCAAACACCCCCAGCACCGGCGAAGTCCGTGGTCGCCACCCAGGCGCCGAAGCCGCAGAAAGCCGAGCCCAGGCCCAAGGAGAGCAAGCCGCAACCTAAGCCCGAGGCCAAGGTACCGGACTTCGACAGTTCGCAGCTGTCCAGCCAGATCGCCAGCCTAGAGGCCGAACTGTCCCAGGAACAGCAGCTTTACGCCAAACGCCCGCGCATCCACCGCCTGAATGCCGCCTCGACCCTGCGCGACAAGGGTGCCTGGTACAAGGAAGAGTGGCGCAAGAAGGTCGAGCGCATCGGCAACCTCAACTACCCCGAAGAAGCCCGGCGCCAGCAGATGTACGGCAGCCTGCGGATGATGGTGTCGATCAACCGCGACGGTTCGCTGTACGAGGTGCTGGTGCTGGAGTCCTCCGGCCAGCCCGTGCTGGACCAGGCCGCCCAGCGCATCGTGCGCCTGGCGGCGCCCTTCGCGCCATTCACCGGGGACCTGGCGGAGTTCGACCGCCTGGAAATCATCCGTACCTGGCGCTTTGCCCGGGGTGACCGGCTGCAGAGCAACTGATCGGGCTGCGTTGCGGCCCCAGACTGACCTGCAGAGCACCTTGTCAGCCTCGCCACCTGGCGCCACACTAGCGGACATGAAGACCCTCGCCCCCAGCTACCTCAAGCACCAGTTCCTGATCGCCATGCCGCACATGGCCGATCCGAACTTTGCCCAGACCCTCACCTACATCGTCGAGCACAATGCCCACGGCGCCATGGGCCTGGTGGTCAACCGCCCGCAGGAGCTGAACCTGGCCGACATCCTCGAGCAGTTGCGCCCGGACGATGAGCCGCCCGCCAGCACCCTGCACATCCCGATCTACCAGGGCGGCCCGGTGCAGACCGACCGCGGCTTCGTGCTCCACAGCAACGACCGCAACTACCAGGCCACGGTCGAGCTGGAGGGCCTGTCGCTGTCCACCTCCCAGGACGTGCTGTTCGCCATCGCCGCCGGCGACGGTCCGCGCAAGAGCCTGATCACCCTGGGCTACGCGGGCTGGGAAGCCGGCCAGCTGGAAGCCGAGCTTGCCGACAACGCCTGGCTCAACTGCCCCTTCGACCCCGAGATCATCTTCGGCATGGCCAGCGACATGCGCCTGGGCGCCGCCGCCGCCAGCCTGGGGATCAACCTCAGCCTGCTGACCAGCCAGGCGGGCCACGCCTGATGGCCGAACTGCGCTTGCTGCTTGGCTTCGACTACGGCACCCGGCAGATCGGCGTGGCCGTCGGCCAGGTGATCACCGGCCAGGCCCGGGAACTGTGCACGCTCAAGGCACAGAACGGCGTGCCGGACTGGAACCAGGTCGAGAAGCTGATCAAGGAATGGAAACCCGACGCCATCGTCGTCGGCCTGCCGCTGAACATGGACGGCACGCCCAGCGAGATGAGCGAACGCGCCGAAAAATTCGCCCGTCGCCTGCACGGCCGCTACAACCTGCCGGTACACACCCACGACGAACGGCTCACCACCTTCGAAGCCAAGGGCGAGCAGATGGCCCGTGGCGGCCGTCATGGCAGCTACCGCGACAATCCGGTCGACGCCATCGCCGCGGCCCTGCTGCTGCAAGGCTGGCTGGAGGCCAACACTTAAATCCGCTTTGCCGCCGGCGGCTTGCCGGCGCCCGCCTTCCGAGGAGCACGCAATGAGCCTACCCAATCCCGCCGACCTGATCCGGCAGATGGCCGTCGACCTTCGCGCCCACCTGGCCCGCCGCACGATCGCCGAGCCACGCTTCATCGGCATCCGTACCGGCGGTGTGTGGGTGGCCCAGGCCCTGCAGGCCGAGCTCGGCGACCAGAGCCCGCTGGGTACCCTGGACGTCTCCTTCTACCGTGACGATTTCAGCCAGAACGGCCTGCACCCGCAGGTGCGCCCCTCGGAATTGCCCTTCGAGATCGAAGGCCAGCACCTGGTGCTGGTGGACGACGTGCTGATGAGCGGGCGTACCATCCGCGCCGCCCTCAACGAGCTGTTCGACTACGGCCGCCCGGCCAGCGTGACGCTGGTGTGCCTGCTCGACCTGGATGCCGGCGAACTGCCGATCCGCCCGAATGTGCTTGGCGCCACCCTGTCCCTAGCCGCCCATGAACGGGTAAAATTGACCGGACCCACGCCGCTCGCCCTCGAGCGCCAGGACCTCGCTCCCGCATCCGCCCTTTAAGAGTCCCCCGCGATGACGCCATTCGACGCCAAGCGCCCGCTGCAGCTCAATGATCAGGGCCAGCTGCGCCACTTCCTCTCGCTCGACGGTTTGCCCCGCGAACTGCTGACCGAGATCCTCGACACCGCCGACTCGTTCCTCGAAGTCGGCGCCCGGGCCGTGAAGAAAGTCCCGCTGCTGCGCGGCAAGACCGTGTGCAACGTGTTCTTCGAGAACTCCACCCGTACCCGCACCACCTTCGAGCTGGCCGCCCAGCGCCTGTCGGCGGACGTGATCAGCCTGAACGTGTCGACCTCCTCGACCAGCAAGGGCGAGACCCTGTTCGACACCCTGCGCAACCTGGAGGCCATGGCCGCCGACATGTTCGTCGTGCGCCACTCCGACTCCGGCGCCGCCCATTTCATCGCCGAGCACGTGTGCCCGGACGTGGCGGTGATCAACGGCGGTGACGGCCGCCACGCCCACCCGACCCAGGGCATGCTCGACATGCTGACTATCCGTCGGCACAAGGGCAGCTTCGAGAACCTGTCGGTGGCCATCGTCGGCGATATCCTGCACTCGCGCGTGGCCCGCTCCGACATGCTCGCGCTCAAGGCGCTGGGCTGCCCGGACATCCGCGTGATCGGCCCGAAGACGCTGATCCCGATCGGCATCGAGCAGTATGGCGTGAAGGTGTACACGGACCTCGCCGAAGGCCTCAAGGATGTCGACGTGGTGATCATGCTGCGCCTGCAGCGTGAGCGAATGGCCGGCGGCCTGCTGCCCAGCGAGGGCGAGTTCTACCGCCTGTTCGGCCTGACCACCGCGCGCCTGGCCGGTGCCAAACCCGACGCCATCGTCATGCACCCGGGCCCGATCAACCGCGGCGTGGAGATCGAGTCGGCAGTGGCAGACGGCCAGCACTCAGTGATCCTCAACCAGGTCACCTACGGCATCGCCGTACGCATGGCGGTGCTGTCCATGGCCATGAGCGGGCAGAACGCGCAACGTCAATTCGAGCAGGAGAACGCCCAGTGACCATCAGCATTATCGGCGCCCGGGTCATCGATCCTGCCAGCGGCCTGGACAAGGTCACCGACCTGCACCTCGACGGCGGGCGCATTGCCGCCATCGGCGCCGCTCCAGCCGGTTTCAGCGCCAGCCGCATGATCCAGGCCGATGGCCTGGTCGCCGCCCCAGGCCTGGTCGACCTCGGCGTCTCCCTGCGCGAACCTGGCTACAGCCGCAAAGGCAACATCGCCAGCGAAACCCGCGCCGCGGTTGCCGGTGGCGTCACCAGCCTGTGCTGCCCGCCGCAGACCAAGCCGGTATTGGACACCTCGGCCGTCGCCGAACTGATCCTTGACCGCGCCCGCGAAGCGGCCAACAGCAAGGTCTATCCGATCGGTGCCCTGACCAAAGGCCTGGAAGGCGAGCAACTGGCCGAACTGGTGGCCCTGCGCGACACTGGCTGCGTGGCCTTCGGCAACGGCCTGAAAGAGATCCCCAACAACCGCACCCTGGCTCGCGCCCTGGAATACGCCGCCACCTTCGACCTGACCGTGGTGTTCCATTCCCAGGACCGTGACCTGGCCCAGGGCGGCCTCGCCCACGAGGGGCCGATGGCCAGCTTCCTCGGCCTGCCTGGCATCCCGGAAACCGCCGAGACCGTGGCCCTGGCCCGCAACCTGCTGCTGGTCGAGCAGAGCGGCGTGCGCGCTCACTTCACCCAGATCACCAGCGCCCGTGGCGCCCGGCTGATCGCCCAGGCCCAGCAGTTGGGGCTGCCGGTCACCGCCGATGTGGCGCTGTACCAACTGATCCTCACCGATGAGGCCCTGCGCGACTTCTCAAGCCTGTACCACGTGCAGCCGCCGCTGCGCACCGCCGCCGACCGCGACGGCCTGCGCGAGGCGGTGAAATCCGGGGTGATCCAGGCAATCTCCAGCCATCACCAGCCCCACGAGCGCGATGCCAAGCTGGCGCCGTTCGGCGCCACCGAGCCAGGCATCAGCAGTGTAGAACTGCTGTTGCCGCTGGCCATGACCCTGGTGGAGGACGGCCTGCTCGACCTGCCGACCTTGTTGGCACGCCTTAGCAGCGGCCCGGCCACGGCCATGCGCCTGCCAGCCGGCGAGCTGAAAGTCGGCGCCGCCGCCGACCTGGTGCTGTTCGACCCGAAAGCCTCGACCGTGGCCGGCGAACACTGGTTCTCCCGCGGCGAGAACTGCCCGTTCATCGGCCACTGCCTGCCGGGCGCGGTGCGTTATACCTTGGTCGATGGGCACGTCTGCCACGAGGCCTGAGTAACGCCATCACGGGGCAAGCCCGCTCCCACGAAGCCCCCCGGGGTCATTGTGTGGAGCAGGCCTGCCAGGCAATGCCTTGAAACAACCATTCATCCCTCTCGGTTGAAATCCTTCCCCCCTCCCCCCATATGAGTCTGCATCAGGCATTTTCGCCCCGCTGCGTGGAGACTCTCCCCTTGACTACCATCGTTTCTGTCCGCCGTAACGGCAAAGTCGTCATGGGCGGCGACGGCCAGGTTTCCCTCGGCAACACCGTGATGAAAGGCAACGCCAAGAAAGTGCGGCGCCTGTACAACGGCCAGGTCATCGCCGGTTTTGCCGGTGCCACCGCCGATGCCTTCACCCTGTTCGAGCGCTTCGAAGCCCAGCTGCAGAAACACTCCGGCCACCTGGTGCGTGCCGCCGTCGAGCTGGCCAAGGAATGGCGTACCGACCGCTCGCTGAGCCGCCTGGAAGCGATGCTGGCCGTGGCCAACAAGGATGCATCCCTGATCATCACCGGCAACGGCGACGTGGTCGAACCCGAGGACGGGCTGATCGCCATGGGTTCCGGTGGTGGCTATGCCCAGGCCGCGGCCCGCGCCCTGCTGAACAAGACCGACCTCTCGGCCCGCGAGATCACCGAGGCCGCCCTGAACATCGCCGGCGACATCTGCGTGTTCACCAACCACAACCTGACCATCGAGGAGCAGGACCTGGCCGAGTGAATCAGTTGTTTTGGCGTCCCGCTCGCAGCGGGACTTTTCCACACTGATCACTGTGCTTGAGGACCCCACACATCATGTCCATGACCCCACGCGAAATCGTCCACGAACTCAACCGCCACATCATCGGCCAGGACGACGCCAAACGCGCCGTCGCCATTGCCCTGCGCAACCGCTGGCGGCGCATGCAGCTCCCCGCCGAGCTGCGTGCCGAAGTCACCCCCAAGAACATCCTGATGATCGGCCCCACCGGCGTGGGCAAGACTGAAATCGCCCGCCGCCTGGCCAAGCTGGCCAACGCACCGTTCATCAAGGTCGAAGCGACCAAGTTCACCGAGGTCGGCTATGTCGGCCGTGATGTCGAATCGATCATCCGCGACCTGGCCGACGCCGCGCTGAAGATGCTGCGCGAGCAGGAGATCGTCCGCGTGCGCCACCGCGCCGAGGACGCCGCCGAGGACCGCATCCTCGACGCCCTGCTGCCACAGGCGCGGGTCAGCAGCTTCAGCGAGGAAGCCCAGCAGAGCAGCAGCGACTCCAACACTCGCCAGCTGTTCCGCAAGCGCCTGCGCGAAGGCCAGCTGGATGACAAGGAAATCGAGATCGAAGTCGCCGAAAGCATGGGTGTCGAGATCGCCGCGCCACCCGGCATGGAAGAGATGACCAACCAGCTGCAGAGCCTGTTCGCCAACATGGGCAAGGGCAAGCGCAAGGCACGCAAGCTCAAGGTCAAGGACGCGCTGAAGATGGTCCGTGACGAAGAAGCCGGCCGCCTGGTCAATGAGGAAGAGCTCAAGGCCAAGGCCCTGGAAGCGGTCGAGCAGCACGGTATCGTGTTCATCGACGAGATCGACAAGGTTGCCAAGCGTGGCAACGTCGGCGGCGCCGATGTCTCCCGTGAAGGCGTGCAGCGCGACCTGCTGCCGCTGATCGAAGGTTGCACCGTCAATACCAAGCTGGGCATGGTCAAGACCGACCACATCCTGTTCATCGCCTCCGGTGCGTTCCATCTGAGCAAGCCGAGCGACCTGGTGCCCGAATTGCAGGGCCGTCTGCCGATCCGTGTCGAGCTCAAGGCGCTGACCCCGGAAGACTTCGAGCGCATCCTCAAGGAACCGCACGCCTCGCTGACCGAGCAGTACAGCGCCCTGCTCAAGACCGAGGGCCTGAACATCGAGTTCGCCGACGAGGGCCTCAAGCGCCTGGCCGAGATCGCCTACCAGGTCAACGAGAAAACCGAGAACATCGGTGCCCGCCGCCTGCACACCCTGCTCGAGCGCCTGCTCGAAGAGGTGTCGTTCAGCGCCGGCGACCTGGCCAGCGCCCACGACGAGACGCCGATCCACATCGACGCCGCCTACGTCAACAGCCACCTGGGTGAGCTGGCGCAGAACGAAGACCTGTCGCGCTACATCCTGTAAGACCGCAGGGGGCCGCGTTGCGGCCCCCTTGCACAATGCCTGGAATCACTCGAAGCTTGCAGCTTGAAGCCAAAGAGAGAGTCACCCATGGCCCGCCTCCCCACCGCCATCAACCTGCACAAAGCCTCCAAGACCCTCACCCTCACCTACGCCCCCGGCGAGGTCTACCACCTGCCCGCCGAGTTCCTGCGCGTGCACTCGCCTTCCGCCGAAGTCCAGGGCCACGGCAATCCCATCCTGCAATTCGGCAAAATCAACGTCGGCCTCAGCGGCCTGGAACCGGCTGGTCAATACGCACTGAAACTGACCTTCGACGACGGCCATGACTCAGGATTGTTCACCTGGGAATACCTCGAGCAGCTGTGCCTGCGCCAGGAGCAGCTATGGGCCGACTACCTCGACGAATTGCACAAGGCCGGCAAATCCCGCGACCCGTCCGAATCGGTAGTGAAATTGATGCTCTAGCTCAAGCCCCGCAAGCTTTAGAGCGCATTTTCTAATCTCATCTGCTTGAATGCCTGGATGACGGCCAAAGATTGGCTGTCTTGCGCATTACACGAAAGTCGGGTAACCAATGGAGCTGGCAAGTTCCCTGCATCGCCTCCGGGCAGGCAGGGCCAGGCCGGTATGTAGAGGTCGCGAGCGAAAGCAGGTTGTCTTCACACGCAGAAACCCCCGCAGCTCATCATCGGCACGCATCCGGTCGCAGCACCGCTGTTCCTTATCACTGGTCACCCGAGTAGCAGTACCGGGCTGTCACAGCACACCGGTACTCGTCTCAGGACAACGGAGCGTCGTAGATGAGTAACAAGAACAACGATGAGTTGCAGCGGCAGGCCTCGGAAAACACCCTGGGGCTGAACCCGGTCATCGGCATTCGCCGCAAGGATCTACTTACATCGGCACGCACGGTATTACGCCAGGCCATGCGCCAGCCCTTGCACAGCGCCAAGCACGTGGCGCACTTCGGCCTGGAGCTGAAAAACGTCCTGCTGGGCAAGTCGGCGCTGCAACCGGAAGGCGACGACCGTCGCTTCAGCGACCCGGCGTGGAGCAAGAACCCCCTTTATCGCCGCTACCTGCAGACCTACCTCGCCTGGCGCAAGGAACTCAACGACTGGATCAGCGAGAGTGACCTGTCGCCGCAGGACATCAGCCGCGGTCAGTTCGTCATCAACCTGGTGACCGAGGCCATGGCGCCCACCAACACCCTCTCCAACCCGGCCGCGGTCAAACGCTTCTTCGAGACCGGCGGCAAGAGCCTGCTCGACGGGCTGTCCAACCTGGCCAAGGACATCGTCAACAACGGCGGCATGCCCAGCCAGGTGAACATGGAGGCTTTCGAGGTCGGCAAGAATCTGGGCACCAGCGAAGGCGCGGTGGTGTACCGCAACGATGTGCTGGAGCTGATCCAGTACAGCCCCATCACCGAGCAGGTGCACAGCCGCCCGTTGCTGGTGGTGCCACCGCAGATCAACAAGTTCTACGTATTCGACCTGAGCCCGGAAAAGAGCCTGGCGCGCTTCTGCCTGCGCTCGCAGCAACAGACCTTCATCGTCAGCTGGCGCAACCCGACCAAGGCCCAGCGCGAGTGGGGCCTGTCCACCTACATCGACGCACTCAAGGAAGCCGTCGACGCGGTGCTGGCGATCACTGGCAGCAAGGACCTGAACATGCTCGGTGCCTGCTCCGGCGGTATCACCTGCACGGCGCTGGTGGGCCACTACGCCGCCCTCGGCGAGAAGAAGGTCAATGCCCTGACCCTGCTGGTGAGCGTGCTCGACACCACTGTCGACACCCAGGTGGCATTGTTCGTCGACGAGCAGACCCTGGAAGCGGCCAAGCGCCACTCCTACCAGTCCGGCGTGCTGGAAGGCAGCGACATGGCCAAGGTGTTCGCCTGGATGCGCCCCAACGACCTGATCTGGAACTACTGGGTCAACAACTACCTGCTCGGCAACGAGCCACCGGTGTTCGACATTCTGTTCTGGAACAACGACACCACCCGACTGCCGGCCGCCTTCCACGGCGACCTGATCGAGATGTTCAAGAACAACCCGCTGATCCGTTCCAACGCCCTCGAAGTGTGCGGCACGGCCATCGACCTGAAGCAGGTCGACTGCGACATCTACAGCGTTGCCGGCACCGCCGACCACATTACCCCGTGGCAGTCGTGCTACCGCTCGGCACACCTGTTCGGCGGCAAGATCGAGTTCGTGCTGTCCAACAGCGGCCATATCCAGAGCATCCTCAACCCCCCGGGCAACCCCAAGGCGCGCTTCATGACCGGCGAAGACCGCCCGGACGACCCGGTGGCCTGGCAGGAGAACGCGGTCAAGCATGCCGACTCCTGGTGGCTGCACTGGCAGGCCTGGCTGGGTGAGCGCGCCGGCGAACTCAAGAAGGCACCTACACGGCTGGGTAACCGCGCCTATACCGCGGGCGAGGCCGCACCGGGAACATACGTGCACGAGCGTTGAGCCGAACCGCCGTGGTGCGCCTGCTGGCGCAGCGCGGCGCTACTTTCACCACAGAGTCACGCGCATGCCGCAACCGTACATCTTCAGGACCGTCGAGCTGGACGACCAGTCCATCCGCACTGCGGTCCGCCCCGGCAAGCCCCACCTGACGCCGCTGCTGATATTCAACGGCATCGGCGCCAACCTCGAGCTGGTGTTTCCATTCATCGAGGCCCTGGACCCGGACCTGGAGGTCATCGCCTTCGACGTGCCCGGGGTGGGCGGCTCGTCCACGCCCCGTCACCCCTACCGTTTTCCCGGCCTGGCCAAGTTGACTGCAAGGATGCTCGACTACCTGGACTACGGCCAGGTCAACGTCATCGGCGTGTCCTGGGGCGGCGCCCTGGCCCAGCAGTTCGCCCACGACTACCCCGAACGCTGCAAGAAACTGGTGCTGGCCGCCACCGCCGCCGGCGCGGTGATGGTACCGGGCAAGCCCAAGGTGTTGTGGATGATGGCCAGCCCACGGCGCTACGTGCAGCCCTCCCATGTGATCCGCATCGCGCCGCTGATCTATGGCGGCGGCTTTCGCCGGGATCCGGACCTGGCCATGCACCATGCCTCGAAGGTGCGTTCGGGCGGCAAGCTGGGCTACTACTGGCAACTGTTCGCCGGGCTCGGCTGGACCAGCATCCACTGGCTGCACAAGATCCACCAGCCCACCCTGGTGCTGGCCGGCGACGACGATCCGCTGATCCCGCTGATCAACATGCGCCTGCTGGCCTGGCGGATTCCCAATGCCCAGCTACACATAATCGATGATGGCCACCTGTTCCTGATCACCCGGGCCGAGGCCGTCGCACCGATCATCATGAAATTCCTCGAGCAAGAACGCCAACGCGCGGTCATGCACCCTCGGCCAGCGGCACGGGGGTAGGAAGGCTTTTTATTGCGTCAGCACGGGCCTTTGCGGGCACTCCCAGGCAGGTGATGCGAACCTGCAGGAGTAGCTTTACCCGCACCAAGGCCAACGCGGAAATGGATCTGACGAAGGAGTGTTGGCATGAAGGACAAACCGGCCAGAGGATCGACACCGGTCCCCGCCACGAGCATGAACGTGCAGAACGCCATTACCGGCCTGCGCGGTCGCGACCTGTTCTCGACCCTGCGCCAGGTCGGCCGGATCGGCCTGCGCAATCCGCTGCACACCGCGCATCACCTGCTGAGCCTGGGCGGCCAGCTGGGGCGCGTGCTTATCGGCGACAGCCCCTACCAGCCCCACCCGCGTGACGCACGCTTCAGCGACCCGACCTGGAGCCAGAACCCGTTCTACCGCCGCGGCCTGCAGGCCTACCTTGCCTGGCAGAAGCAGACGCGCCTGTGGATCGAGGAAAGCAGCCTGGCCGACGACGACCGCGCCCGGGCGCAGTTCCTGTTCAACCTGGTCAGCGACGCCTTCGCCCCCAGCAACTCGCTGCTCAACCCGCTGGCGGTCAAGGAACTGTTCAACACCGGCGGCCTGAGCCTGCTGCGTGGTGTCAGCCACCTGCTCGACGACCTGCGCCACAACGACGGCTTGCCACGGCAGGTGGACGAACGGGCCTTCGAGGTTGGCGGCAACCTGGCAGCGACCCCGGGCGCCGTGGTGTTTCGCAACGAGCTGCTGGAGCTGATCCAGTACAAGCCCATGAGCGAGAAACAGTACTCCCGGCCGCTGCTGGTGATACCGCCGCAGATCAACAAGTTCTACATTTTCGACCTGAGCCCGACCAACAGCTTCGTCCAGTACATGCTCAAGCAGGGCCTGCAGGTGTTCATGGTCAGCTGGCGCAACCCCGACCCCCGTCACCGTGAGTGGGGCCTGTCCAGCTATGTGCAGGCCCTGGAGGAAGCGCTCAACGCCTGCCGCAGCATCAGCGGCAACCGCGACCCCAACCTCATGGGCGCCTGCGCCGGCGGCCTGACCATGGCCGCGCTGCAGGGCCACTTGCAAGCTAAGAAGCAGCTGCGCAAGGTGCGCAGCGCCACTTACCTGGTGAGCCTGCTCGACAGCCAGTTCGACAGCCCCGCCAGCCTGTTCGCCGACGAACAGACCATCGAGGCGGCCAAGCGCCGCTCCTATCAGCGCGGCGTACTGGACGGCGGCGAGGTGGCACGGATATTCGCCTGGATGCGCCCCAACGACCTGATCTGGAACTATTGGGTCAACAACTACCTGATGGGCAAGACACCGCCGGCCTTCGACATCCTCTACTGGAACGCCGACAGCACGCGCCTGCCGGCCGCGCTGCACGGCGACCTGCTGGATTTCTTCAAGCTCAACCCGCTGACCTTCCCCGAAGGCCTTGAGGTGTGCGGCACACCGATCGACCTCACGCAGGTCGGGCTGGACAGCTTCACCGTGGCCGGCAGCAACGACCACATCACCCCCTGGGACGCGGTGTACCGTTCGGCCCTGCTGCTCGGCGGCGACCGGCGCTTCATTCTGGCCAACAGCGGTCATATCCAGAGCATCATCAACCCGCCCGGCAACCCAAAGTCCTACTACCTGGAAAACCCCAAGCTCTCCAGCGACCCGCGGGCCTGGTTCCACGACGCCCAACGCCGCGACGGCAGCTGGTGGCCCCTGTGGCTGGAATGGATACTGCAGCGCTCCGGCACGCTCAGGACGCCACGCGACGACCTGGGCAGCACCACTTATCCACCGCTGGGCCCCGCGCCCGGCAGCTACGTACTGGCACGCTGACCGGATGAAGACCCGCGACCGTATCCTCGAATGTGCCTTGCAGCTGTTCAATCGCCAGGGCGAACCGAACGTCTCGACCCTGGAGATCGCCAACGAACTGGGGATCAGCCCAGGCAACCTGTACTACCACTTCCACGGCAAGGAGCCGTTGGTGATCGGCCTGTTCGAGCGTTTCGAAGAGCAACTGATGCCACTGCTCGACCCGCCGCTGGACGTACGCCTGGATGCCGAGGACTACTGGCTGTTCCTGCACCTGATCGTCGAACGCATGGCCCAGTACCGTTTCCTGTTCCAGGACCTGTCCAACCTGACCGGGCGCCTGCCCAAGCTGGCGCGGGGCATGCGCAGCTTGATCAACGCCCTCAAGCGCACCCTGGCCGCGCTGCTGGCCAGTCTCAAGGGCCAGGGCCAGGTGACCAGCGAGACCCAGGCACTGGGGCAGTTGGTGGAACAGATCACCCTGACCCTGATGTGCTCGCTTGATTATCAGCGCGTGCTTGGCCGCGAGGGCGATGTCGGCGTGGTGGTGTACCAGGTGATGATGCTGGTGGCGCCGCATCTGCAGGCCCCGGCGCGCATAGCGGCGGAGCAGTTGGCAATGAGGTATCTGGAAGGCTGAAACGATCACGGGGCAAGCCCGCTGCCACGAGCCCTGTGCAGGCTTCGTGGCAGCGGGCTTGACCCGCGACCAGTGCGACCCGGTATCAGGCCTGGGTGGCCGCGTTTACCGGTGCCGACGGGGTGCTGCTGGCCGGCGCCGCGCTCGGTGCCGGGGCTGCGGTGGCGGCAGGCGCCGGTGCGGCGGGCTTGGCTGCCGCAGGTTTGGCCGGCGCCGCTTTCTTCACGGCCGGTTTCTTGGCGGCTGCCGGTTTGGCAGCGGGCTTGGCCGCTACAGGCTTGGCCGCTGCCTTGACCGCAGGCTTGGCCGCTGCGGTTTTCGCCGCAGGTTTTGCCGCAGCGGTCTTGGCCGCAGGCTTGGCGGCCGCCTTGGCCAATGGCTTGGCGGCCGTCTTGCTGGCGCTGGCCTTGGAGATCGGGGTGACCGAGGCACCGGTCAGTTTCTCGATCTGCTTGGTCAGCGAATCGACCTGCTGGTGCAGGGCCTTGATCTCATTGCGGCTGGGCACGCCCAGGCGCGAGATGGCGCTGTTCAGGCGCTTGTCGAAGGCTTCCTCCAGCTCGCTCCACTTGCCCAGCGCACGATCCTTCACGCCCGACACTCGCGAGTTGGTCGACGACTTGGCGCTTTCGGCCACGTCTTCGGCGGTTTTCTTCGCCTGCTTCTCGGCCTTCTCGCCGTCCTTCACCAGCGAATCGAACAGCTTCGGACCGTCCTGGTCGACCTTGGAGTAGATACCCAGGCCAGCCAACCAGATCTTGCGGGAGTACTTCTCGATTCCGCCGATCCAGGAGCTGCCTTCTTTCTCGGTGTTCTTCTTGCCAGCCATCCTGCTCTCCTTATGGTTTGTGCGCGACGCGCTCGAGCAGCTCGTGCAGCTGTTCAAGCTTGATGGACAACGCCTCAACGTCATGTTTAGACGGAATGCCGAGGCGATTCAAGGCGCGACCGACACGGGCGTCGAAGGCGCGTTCGATTTTGTCCAGCTGCGCCTCGACCCGACCGGGCACGCGGGTGACTTCCTGGGTGGCTTCGTCGATCTGGGTATTGGCGGCTTCGACAGCCTTGTCGAGGCGTTTCTTGCCACGCTTCTCGACGCCTTCACCGGCTTTCACCAGCTCCTTGAAATAGTCGGAGCCTTCCTGGCCGACACGGGCGTAGGCACCGATGCCCGCCAGCCAGATCTTGCGGGCGTAGCCGCGCACCTCGCCCAGCGTGCTGCCTTGGGCGTCGTCTTTTTGCTTGAGATTCACTTTGGCCATGCTCTGCACCTCATGCTCATTCTAAGGGAGGGAGGAACTGCCCGGGGTGGTAGGGCTTGAGCGTGAAGGTAGGCGGAAAAATTAGAATCCTCACCCTAAGGTGGAGTCATGCAGCGTTTGCGTTTGCGTGGGAGCGGGCTTGCCCCGCGATAGCGCGAGCCCGGGCAATCGCTATCGCGGGGCAAGCCCGCTCCCACGATACCTGCTCCCACAAGGCCCGCGCCCGCAAACAGCAAGGAGCGCGCAGTGTCAGGCCAGCGCCTTGTCCAGCGCCCGCTCGATCTCGCCCTTGATGGTGCCGCTCATCATCGACAGCATCATGCCCAGCTTGAGCTCGACGCGGATGGTGTCCTCACCGATATGCACACTGCCGTTGGCGCCGCTGCGTTTCACATCGACACGATCACCGTTCCAGCTGGCCTTGAGGTCGTATTCGCGGGTCAGCTTGTCCACCAGCGCCTCGGCCTTGGCGCGGGCGGCTTCACGGCCGAGGGTGTGTTTGCGTTCGACGCTGATCTGGGTCATGCGGGTGATCCTGGATATGAAGACATAATCGCCATTATGCCCGCCCCCTTTGCATGACACACCCCGCCAAGACAAATCCGCCCGTAGCCCCTAGAATGGCCGTAATTTTTTTCTGGTGAAGCGATATGACCGACCAGCGCAAAGGCGACCACGCCGAACCCACCACCCACTTCGGCTACCAGGACGTTCCCGAGAGCCAGAAGGCGAAGAAAGTCGCCGAGGTGTTCCACTCGGTGGCCGCCAAGTACGACCTGATGAACGACGTGCTCTCCGGCGGCATGCACCGTCTGTGGAAGCGCTTCACCATCGAACTGTCCGGGGTGCGCAGCGGCAACCGGGTACTGGACATCGCCGGTGGCACCGGTGACCTGGCCGCCAAGTTCTCGCGCCTGGTCGGCCCGACCGGGCAGGTGGTGCTGGCCGATATCAACGAATCGATGCTCAAGGTCGGCCGCGACCGCCTGCTCGACCGCGGCGTGTCCGGCAATATCGAATTCGTCCAGGCCGATGCTGAAAAGCTGCCGTTCCCGGACAACCACTTCGACTGCGTGACCATCGCCTTCGGCCTGCGCAACGTGACGCACAAGGATGCGGCCATCCGCTCCATGCTGCGCGTGCTCAAGCCCGGTGGCCGCCTGTTGATCCTGGAGTTCTCCAAGCCGACCAACAAGCTGATGTCCAAGGCCTACGACGCCTACTCGTTCGCCTTCATGCCGCTGGCCGGCAAGCTCATCACCAACGACTCGGAAAGCTACCGCTACCTGGCCGAATCGATCCGCATGCACCCCGACCAGGAAACGCTCAAGAGCATGATGGTCGAGGCCGGCTTCGACCGCGTCACCTACCACAACATGACCAGCGGCATCGTCGCCGTGCACCGGGGGATCAAGCCCTGATGCTCCTGGCCGGCCTGCTCGCCAGCGTCGAGCACGGGCTCAACCGTGTCCTGCGCCTGGACAGCACCGCCCTCCCGCGCCTGGCGGCGCTGGAAGGCAAGGTGATCGAGATCGACTGCGTGCAGCCGGCCCTGAAGCTGTTCGTGCTGCCCGACGAGGAAGGCCTGATGCTTGCCGCCCATTGGGAAAGCGAGGTCGACTGCACCCTGCGCGCCCCCGCCGGGCGTCTGGCGCAGTTGGCGCTGGCCAAAGACAAGACCGCGGTACTGCACAGCCCCCAGGTCGAGCTGCATGGCGACAGCGCCGTGCTGCTCGACCTGTTCGGCATCCTGCAGGACCTGGAACTGGACTGGGAACACGAGTTGCAGCGTTGGCTGGGGCCGGTGCCCACCGCGCTGATCGCCGGCCACCTGCGCCTGCGCGCGCGCTGGACCCGCCAGGGCCTGGCCCGCTTCGGCGAGAATCTGTCCGAGTACCTGGCCGAGGAATCGCGTACCCTGGTCGGCAAACGCGAAGCCGAAGCGGCATTCAGCGAACTCGATACGCTGAAGGTCGATATCGAACGCCTCGAGGCACGCCTGCGCCGCCTCGCCCACACTCTTGATACCAGCGATAACGCATGAAGCTGCTCGCCGTCCGCCGTCTGTTGCGCATCCAGCGCGTCGTGATCCGCTACCGCCTCGATGACCTGCTGTTCGAACAACCCCTGCTGCCTTGGTGGCTGGCCAGCCTGCGCCTGCTGATGCCGTGGCGCTGGTTGCCGCGCAAGCCCCTGGAGCTGAGCCGCGGCGCACGCCTGCGCCTGGCGCTGCAGGACCTGGGGCCGATCTTCATCAAGTTCGGCCAGTTGCTCTCCACCCGCCGCGACCTGCTGCCCACCGACATCGCCGACGAGCTGATGCTGCTGCAGGACCGCGTGCCACCGTTCGACCCGCAGCACGCCGTGGCGCTGATCGAAGCACAGCTCGGTGCCAAAGTGGGCGAGGTGTTCAGCCGTTTCGACGTTGAGCCGCTGGCCTCGGCTTCGGTGGCCCAAGTACACGCCGCACGCCTGAAGAGCGGTGAGGAAGTGGTGGTCAAGGTGGTGCGCCCAGGCCTGAAACCGGTCATCGCCCAGGACCTGGCCTGGCTGTTCCTGATCGCCAAGGCCGCCGAGCGCGCCTCGGCCGATGCCCGTCGCCTGCACCCGGTGGAAATCGTCGGCGACTACGAAAAGACCATCTACGACGAACTCGACCTGCTGCGCGAGGCCGCCAATGCCAGCCAGTTGCGGCGCAACTTCGAAGGCTCCGAGCTGATGTACGTACCGCAGGTCTACTGGGACCTGTGCCGGCCCAAGGTGCTGGTGATGGAGCGTATCTATGGCGTGCCGGTCACCGACATGGCGACGCTCGCCGACCAGCGCACCGACATGAAGATGCTGGCCGAGCGCGGCGTCGAGGTGTTCTTCACCCAAGTGTTCCGCGACAGCTTCTTCCATGCCGACATGCACCCCGGCAACATCTTCGTCAGCACGGTCAAGCCGTGGAGCCCGCAGTACATCGCCATCGACTGCGGTATCGTCGGCAGCCTCACTGCCGAGGACCAGGACTACCTGGCCCGCAACCTGATCGCCTTCTTCAAGCGCGACTACCGCCGCGTGGCCCAGCTGCATATCGATTCGGGCTGGGTACCGGCGCAGACCAAGGTCAACGAGTTCGAAGCGGCGATCCGCACCGTGTGCGAGCCGATCTTCGAAAAGCCGCTCAAGGATATCTCCTTCGGCCAGGTGCTGATGCGCCTGTTCCAGACGGCCCGACGCTTCAACATGGAGGTCCAGCCACAGCTGGTATTGCTGCAAAAGACCCTGCTCAATATCGAAGGCCTAGGCCGCCAGCTCTACCCCGACCTGGACCTGTGGAGCACCGCCAAGCCCTTCCTCGAACGCTGGATGCGCGAGCGCATGAGCCCGAAAGCGGTAATCGGCAACCTCTACAGCCAGGCCGAGCAACTGCCGCACCTGGCCGACATGACCCGCGACCTGCTCGAACGCCTGTCGCAACCGCACCTGCACGACCCGCAACTGCCCGAGCGCCGCCGCGCCGGCGACAACTGGGCGCTGCGCCTGCTTGGCGCCGGGCTGCTCGGTGGTGGCGCCACCCTGGCGGCCGGTGCGGCCAGCCTCAGCGCCCCGGCCGCCTGGCCCGCGTGGTTGATGCTGGCAGCGGGCCTGTACCTGATCGTGCGCCGATAGCCAGCCGCGTCGCTGGCTGGCACACTAGCGCACAGGGGCCCGGTACGGGAGCGGGCCCGGTTTGGAGTCGACGATGAAAGACTGGCTGGACGAGATCAAGTGGAACAGCGATGGCCTGGTACCGGCGATCGCCCAGGACCACAAGACCGGGCGCGTGCTGATGATGGCCTGGATGAACCGTGAATCCCTCGCCCTGACCGCCGCCGAGCATCGCGCCATCTATTGGTCGCGCTCGCGGGGCAAGCTGTGGCGCAAGGGCGAAGAGTCGGGCCATGTGCAGAAGCTGCACGAAATGCGCTTGGACTGCGACGCCGACGTGATCATCCTGATGGTCGAGCAACTGGGCCATATCGCCTGCCATACCGGCCGCGAAAGCTGCTTCTATCGCGTGTTCGAAGACGGCCAGTGGAAAATCGTCGATCCGGTCCTCAAGGATCCGGACGCCATCTATAGCGCAGGGCATTGACATGAGCGACACGCTAGACCGCCTCGCCGAGGTGCTGGAAGAACGCAAGCACGCGGCGCCCGACAGCAGCTACGTGGCCAGCCTGCATCACAAGGGCCTGAACAAGATCCTCGAGAAGCTCGGCGAAGAGTCCATAGAGACCATCATCGCTGCCAAGGATGCCGCCGTCAGCAAGGATTACAGCGATGTCATCTACGAGACCGCGGACCTGTGGTTTCATAGCCTGGTCATGCTCAGCGCGCTGGGCCAGCATCCGCAGGCGGTGCTCGACGAACTGGAGCGCCGCTTCGGCCTTTCCGGCCATGACGAGAAGGCCGCCCGTCAGCCACAGGCCTGACCGCGCGTATTTGTAGGAACGGGCTCACCCCGCGATAGCGCCGGTTCCGGCTGACATACATTTTTCAGGAGTACGAAATGGGTATTTTTGACTGGAAACACTGGATCGTCCTGCTGGTCGTCGTGGTGCTGGTGTTCGGCACCAAGAAACTGAAGAACTTCGGCAGCGACCTGGGCGAATCGATCAAGGGCTTCCGCAAGGCCATGAACGAAGAAGAAGCCAAGCCGGCCGAGCAGGCCCCACCGCCGGCGCAGCCCGTTCCGCCTGTGCAGAACACCGCGCAGCAGGCCCAGGGCCACACCATCGAGGGCCAGGCCCAACCGGTTCAAGAGCCGCAGCGGAAAGACTGACCCATGTTCGGTATCAGTTTCAGCGAGCTGCTGCTCGTCGGCCTGGTCGCCCTGCTGGTGCTCGGCCCTGAGCGCCTGCCGGGAGCCGCGCGCACTGCCGGGCTGTGGATCGGTCGCCTCAAGCGCAGCTTCAACGCGATCAAGATGGAGGTCGAGCGCGAGATCGGCGCCGATGACATCCGCCGCCAGCTGCACAACGAGCACATCCTGCAGATGGAGCAGGAGGCCAAGCGCATCCTCAACCCCCTGGCGCCACCCGCGCAGCCGCCGGCCAACGCTGAAACGCCTGCCGCACCTGCCGCCGATGCCGCCCCCGCGCAGCCGGCCGCAGCACCACCCTCCGAACCGCCACAACCGCCGCGAGCCCCATGAGCGAGAATCCGGAAACCGACCAGCCGATGCCGCTGGTCTCGCACCTGACCGAGCTGCGCACCCGCCTGCTGCGCTGCGTCGCCGCCATTTTCCTGATCTTCGCCGGGCTGTTCTCCTTCGCCCAGCAGATCTACACCCTGGTCTCGGCGCCGCTGCGCGAGCACTTGCCGGCCAACGCGACGATGATCGCCACCGATGTGGCCTCGCCGTTCCTGACGCCGTTCAAGCTGACCATGATCGTCTCGCTGTTCCTGGCGATCCCGTTCATCCTCCAACAGATCTGGGGTTTCATTGCCCCCGGCCTGTACCGCCATGAAAAGCGCATCGCCATCCCGCTGTTGGTGTCGAGCATCTTCCTGTTCTACGCCGGCATGGCCTTCGCCTACTTCCTGGTGTTCCCGCTGATCTTCGGCTTCTTCGCCAGCGCCACGCCCGAAGGCGTGTCGATGATGACCGACATTTCCAGCTATCTCGACTTCGTCATGACCCTGTTCTTCGCCTTCGGGGTCGCCTTCGAAATCCCCGTGGCGGTAGTGCTGCTGGTGTGGATTGGCGTGGTCGACGTGCAGTACCTGAAGAAGATCCGCCCGTACGTGATCATCGGCTGCTTCGTGGTCGGCATGATCCTCACCCCGCCGGACATCTTCTCCCAGACCCTCCTGGCCGTGCCCATGTGGATGCTGTTCGAGGTCGGCGTGCTGTGCGGCAGCCTGATCCGCAAGCGCAGCCACGCCCATGAAGAAACCGGCAACGACCACAACGACCAGCCGCCTGCGACCCAACCGTGAACCTGTTGCTCCTTGAAGAGGCCGACTTCGTGTCGGCCGACCGTGTTGTCCTGGCCGATCGCCGCTTCACCCATATGCAGGAGATCCATCGCGTGGCGGTGGGCGACAGCCTGCGCGTCGGGCGCATAGGCGGGCTGATGGGCAAGGCCGAGGTCATCCGCCTCGAAGGCCACGAAGCCGAACTGCGGGTGGCCTTCGACCAGCCCCCGCCGGCCAAACTGCCACTGACCCTGGTGCTGGCCGTGCCACGGCCGAAGATGCTGCGCCGGCTGTTCCAGACGGTCGCCACCCTGGGCGTGCCACGGCTGATTCTGGTCAACAGCTACAAGGTCGAGAAGAGTTTCTGGCAGACGCCGTTCCTCCAGCCCGAGACCATCCGCGAAAACCTCATTCTCGGTCTGGAGCAAGCTCGTGACACGGTGCTGCCGGAGGTGATCATCGAGAAGCGCTTCAAGCCCTTCGTCGAAGACCGCCTGCCCGCCATCGCCGCCGAAACCCTCGGCCTGGTCGGGCATCCTGGCCCCTACCCCGCTTGCCCTCGGGCAGTTGAAGGCCCGGTAACCCTGGCGATCGGCCCGGAGGGCGGCTGGATTCCCTATGAAGTCGATCTGCTGGGCAAGGCTGGCCTGGAGCCTGTGCAGTTGGGGGATAGGATCCTGCGCGTGGAGACGGCTGTAACAGCGTTGCTTTCGCGAATTTTCTGACAGACTGGTCAGCTTTTTCCCATCAAGTTTCCCCGCCGTGCGCCGATGCCCTATGCAACAAAACAATAATCCGCACTGCCACGCGCCGGGGAGTCGTCTATGTACCGTTGGTTTGCCCAGTCATTGGGAAATGTAAGCGTCAATCGCAAATTGGGGATCGGCTTCGGCCTGGTGCTGCTGCTCACTCTGGGCATCACCTTCACCGGTTGGCTGGGCATCGACAGCGTCACCAGCCGTGGCGACAAGCTCGGCAACATCTCGGTGATCCACCAGTACACCCAAGACCTGCGTCTCGCCCGCCTGGCCTACGAGCGCAGCCGTGATGACGCTTCCGTGGCCGAGCTGGAGAAGGCCCTGGCCAATCTTGAGCGCCAAGTACAGTTCATGATCGGCCAGATCGAACTGCCCGCCGACCGCCAGCGTCTGGACAAGCAACAGGACGCCGTACGCCAATACCAGCAAGCCTTTGCCGAGCTCAGGCAGGCCGGCCAGCACCGCGAGGCCAGCCGCGGCACCCTGGGCGACAGCGCCGACAAGGCCGCCGACCTGATCGGCAAGGTCCAGCAGCGCCTGTTGCAGGGCGGGGATATCCAGCAGTATCAGGAGGCTGTGCAGGTCGCGGCGCTGCTGCAGCAGGCGCGCTTCCAGGTACGCGGCTACACCTACAGCGGCAAGGCCGAATTCCAGCAGACCGCGCTCACTGCCATCGACCAAGCCCTGACCGTGCTCAAGGCCCTGCCCGCCAGGCTCCCGGCCGAGTTCGCCGCCAGCCTTGGCGATGCCGCCAGCGCGCTGGCCGCCTACCGCGACGCGGTGAACCAGTTCGGTAACGCCCAGGCGGCCAGCGAGCAGGCGCTGACGCGCATGTCCGCACAGGGCCAGGTGCTGCTGGACACCAGCCAGGCAATGACCGTTTCGCAAACCACCGTGCGCGACCAAGGCACCCAGCAGGCCAAGACCCTGCTGGCCGGTGCCACGGCGCTGGCCTTGCTGCTTGGCGTGCTTGCCGCGTTCGCCATTACCCGGCAGATCATCGTGCCCCTGCGCCAGACCCTCGCCGCCGCAGAACGCGTGGCCGGTGGCGACCTGCGCCAGGACCTCAAGGCCGACCGGCGCGACGAGCTGGGCCAGTTGCAGGCCAGCATGCAGCGCATGACCCAGAGCCTGCGCGAGCTGATCGGCGGCATCGGCGACGGCGTGACGCAGATCGCCAGTGCTGCCGAGGAACTGTCGGCGGTCACCGAGCAGACCAGCGCCGGGGTCAACAACCAGAAAGTCGAGACCGACCAGGTCGCCACCGCCATGAACGAGATGGCCGCCACCGTCCAGGAAGTGGCGCGCAACGCCGAACAGGCCTCGGAAGCGGCGCTGATGGCCGACCAGCAGGCCCGCGAGGGTGACAAGGTGGTGGGCGAGGCGATCAGCCAGATCGAGCGCCTGGCCAGCGAAGTGGTCAACTCCAGCGAAGCGATGAACCAGCTCAAGGCCGAGAGCGACAAGATCGGCAGTGTGCTCGATGTGATCAAGTCGGTGGCTCAGCAAACCAACCTGCTGGCGCTCAACGCCGCCATCGAAGCGGCCCGTGCGGGCGAGGCAGGCCGTGGCTTCGCCGTGGTCGCCGACGAAGTGCGCAGCCTGGCCCAGCGCACCCAGCAGTCCACCGAAGAGATCGAGGAGCTGATTGCCAGCCTGCAAAACGGCACCGAGCGCGTGGCCGGTGTCATGGACAGCAGCCGCGCCCTCACCGACAGCAGCGTGGAACTGACGCGCCGCGCCGGAGATTCGCTGGGCACCATCACCCGCACCGTGTCGTCGATCCAGTCGATGAACCAGCAGATCGCCACCGCCGCCGAGCAACAGAGCGCCGTGGCCGAAGAGATCAACCGCAGCGTGATGAACGTGCGCGATATCTCCGACCAGACCTCCGCAGCCAGCGAGGAGACGGCAAGCTCCAGCGTCGAGCTGGCGCGCCTGGGGACTCACCTGCAGGGTCTGGTGGGGCGTTTCAGGCTCTAGACTGCAGCTTGCGGGCTGTAGGCTTTGCCCTTCAGCCCGCAAGGACTTTTCCTACCCTATTTACAGGTCCAGTCCGACGGACTCCCTGCCGATGAGCAAGGGTCATAGCGGCAACATAGCGCTATGGCCATTTCTCAATTGGACGGAGACCTGCCATGTTCGGATACCTTGACCGTCAGCTCGGCAACCTTGGCGTCGGGCTCAAGCTCGCCCTGGGCTTCACCGTGGTGCTGCTGCTCACCCTGGCCACCACACTCAGCGGCTGGCGCGCCCTGGACGGCGCCATCGAGCGCTCGGAGCAGCTCAGCGACATCGGCCAACTCAACGACTTGACCCGAGACCTGCGTGCCGAGCGCATCACTTACCGGGTGCTTGCCGACGACGTCAGCAAGGCCCGCATCGCGACCATCCTGGAGCAGTTGCACGACCGCCTGACCCTGCTGCAACAACGCAGCGGCGTCGATTCGTCGCGGCAGATGCTGAACCAGAAACTGCAGCTGCTGCAGCGCCTGAAGGCCGACTTCGCCATCCTGCAAGGCACCGTGGACAGCCGCGAAGGCTTGCGTGCGGCGATGCAGGCGCAGGCAGGCGTGCTCGAAGCCGTGATCGACGAACTGCAGACCCAGGCCTTGCTCAAGCTGCCCGGCGATGGCCAGCAAGGCAGCGTAGTCGGGCTTATGGATACCCTGGGCCGTCATATCGAGTCCGCCAGCCAGCAAAGCCAAGTGCCGGCCTATACCTACTCGCCCCAGGACAGTTTCGCCAGCATGGGCGATGCCGCGCTGCAGGCGGCGAACGTCAGCCTGGGACAGTTGCTGCGGGCCATTGCCCCACTGGAACTGCCCGCCACATTGACCCAGCGGCCACAGGTGGAATTGGACCGCTATCGCGACACCCTGCGCCAATACCGCGAGGCTGCGCTCAAGGTTGAGCAACTGCAGGACGGCATGGAGAAAATGGGCGACGAACTGCAGGCCGTGAGCCGTGAACTGAGCGAGCGCAAGGTCGAGCAGCGCGACAACGAGGCCCTGGCCGACCGTTCGTTGCTGACCAGCGTGGCCGTGTTGGCGCTGGTGTTCGGCATCCTGGCCGCCTGGCTGATCACCCGACAGGTGACTCAACCTCTGCGTCAGGTGCTGTCCCAGGCCGCGCGCATCGCCCGTGGCGATCTCAGCCAAGTACAGACGGTGCACCGCCGTGACGAGATGGGCCAGCTGCAGACCAGCATGCGCGAGATGACCTTGAGCCTGCGCGAGCTGCTCGGCGGCATCGATCAGGGCGTCGGCCAGTTGTCCAAGGCAGCGGCAGAGCTGGCCTGCGCCAGCGTGGATACGCGCGAGCGCATCAGCCAGCAGCGCGAAGAGACCGATCAGGTGGCCACGGCCATGAACCAGATGAGCGCCACGGTACAGGAAGTCGCGCAGAACGCCGAACAAGCCTCGCTGGCGGCAACCACCGCCGATCATCAGGCACAGCTGGGCGATCAGGTGGTGGCTGAAGCCATCGCCCGCATCGAGCAACTGGCAAGCCAGATGGACCGCTGCCTCACCGCGATGGGCCACCTGGCCGGTGAAAGCCAGCGCATCGGATCGATTCTAGATGTGATCAAGTCGGTTTCCGAGCAGACCAACCTCCTGGCGCTAAACGCCGCCATCGAAGCAGCCCGGGCGGGGGAAGCAGGGCGTGGCTTCGCCGTGGTGGCCGACGAAGTGCGCGGCCTGGCCCAACGCACGCAGCAGTCGACCGAGGAAATCGAGCTGCTGATCGACAGCCTGCACCGTGGTACCGACGAGGTCACCGGCCTGCTCGACGACAGCAAGAGCCTGACCGGGCAGAGTGTCGAGCTCAGCCGCAAGGCGGGTGCCGCGCTGGGGCAGATCACCGAAACGGTATCGAGCATCCAGGGCATGAACCAACAGATCGCCACGGCCAGCGAGCAACAGAGCGTGGTTGCCGAGCAGATCAACCGCAGCGTGATCAATGTACGTGATGTGTCGGACCAGACCAGTGCGGCCAGTGAGCAGACCGCTGCTTCAAGCGGGGAACTGGAGCACTTGGGGCAGCAGTTGCGGGGCATGGTGGGGCGGTTCAGCCTTTAGGCCTTCCGGCCGTGCGTTCAAATCTCCAGCCCCGGGCTTTGGCTTTGGCTTTGGCTTTGGCTTTGGCTTTGGCGATCAGAAGGTTCCCCCACAGCCCACTAGCGACAGCTGCGTCAGCCCAGGCGCCGCCCGTAACTTCGCGACTTCAGGAGGCCGAACGCAGGTCTTGCGCAGGGAGGTGACGGGCATGGATGCCCGTCAAGCGCTGCGCCCCAGGATGGGGCGTTCAGCGCGGTCCTCCCGGGAGCAAGGCCGGAGTGAGGGAACCCGGAGCGAAGCGGAGGGCCGGATG
>Ga0213828_1000342_pt1 | contig 47213 bp, 46 predicted proteins | sample MC6MC0897MG_FD_180664 | JGI IMG/M metagenome (GOLD analysis project Ga0213828, IMG submission 180664) | Enriched soil aggregate microbial communities from Iowa State University, Ames, United States - MC6-MC0897-MG | ecosystem: Environmental > Terrestrial > Soil > Unclassified | place: USA: Iowa...
GTGGGATAGCGAGACAGACGAGACCCTGCACGGAGCGTCAGCGCAGGAAGCGGCTCGTCGCTCGCCCACAGGAAAGCGAGTAGCCTGGAACGGAAATCACCTTCATTTTGACTAAATATTCACAAAGGGTCCCTTGACCATTTAGTTTTTCAACACTATGAAAACACGATATGGAGATTTAATTTCATACCGTGTTTTCTATATCACAACTGACAAAAACCGCTAGGCATTTAAATGCTCTAGCGGTTTCTCTTATTGTTGTTCATCTTCACCAATTTTATCTTTTGTCACAGCTGGTAAAATAGGCTGTGTTACATCACTATCTGTTACTTTTTCAGTTTTATATTTTTCTTTTAATTCATAATATTTATCCAGAGCCTTTCTAGCAATCTCACTATTAGCCGAAAATGGTTGTTGAGGGTTTGTTGATGCCCAAGGAATAACTACAGCGTAGGCAATTTCAGGATTTTCATAAGGGGCAAAACCAACATGTGTATACGTAAGTGTATATGTACCCCAATTTTCTCGCAAATCCCCGTAATATATTACCTCTGCTGTTCCTGTTTTCCCTGCCGCTGTATATGGTGCATTGGCAAAGTGTCTTTTAGCTGTACCATTTGTACCTGTATAGACACGACGAAGCCCTTGTTTTACATAGTTAATTTCATCTGATGAATTATCAATACGATTTAAAATCGTTGGTCCAACCTCTGTTACTAATTGACCAAGCTCCTGTCCATCTTTTGATGGCTGACGTACTTCTTTTACTATATGCGGCTGAATTCGATAGCCACCATTAGCAACAGTTGAAATATATTGTGCTAATTGTAAAGGTGTATACGTATCATACTGTCCGATTGCTAAGTCAAGTAACTTCCCTCCATAGGTTGGACCAGAAGGACCTTGTACACCACTAAATTCATTTGGTAAATCGACCCCCGTTTTTACCCCTAACCCGAACTGTGCATAGGAATTACGCATCTTTTGGAAAGTATCGTCCTTTAAACGTAGAGGCATTCCATAGCTATAAGGTGTTTTATTAATGAGTAGAGCAGTTTTAAACATATATACGTTAGAAGATTGCTCTAAGGCTCTTAAACCATCCATCTGGATATAGCCAGAAGGGTTAAAAATAGATTTTTTTGGCCTAGTACCCAATAACGTGATGGGTTCGTCGCCTAATACAGTCCGTGGTGTGATTGCTCCTAGATTGTACCCCGTTAGTAATGTTGCTGCCTTAACTGCAGAACCTGCCTCATAAGCTGTTGTAAAGTTACCATATGAATAATCAACGACTATATTTTTTCCTGTCTCTGAATCTTTTTCAATCTTCTTACCAACCATTGATAATATGTCTCCAGTATTTGGATCCATCATAACTAAAAATGCACGATCTAATAATTTTGAACCGGAACGTGCTTTTAAATTAAGTAATTCTTCTTCGACAATTTTCTCTGTTGCAGCAGTTAATTCACTATCTAATGATAAGACCAAATCTTTACCAGGCTCACCTTCATAGGTTGTCACGGTATCGACTACCTGCCCTTTTCTATTCGTAATATTTTTAACAACTGCTTTTTGCCCTTGTAGTAAATCTTCATATTGTGCTTCAATATAACTTTCACCAACGCGGTCATTACGTGAATAATCACGAGCTAAATAGTAATTCAGCTTTTCCTTTGGAATCCCTTTCGCCGGGACAGTTGTTCGCCCTAAAATAGAAAGAGATGATAATTTCACACGCTTCCAATCTGTTGTTGTGTTGACGCCTGGCATCTCTGTTAAGCGTTCTGATACACGTGCAAATTCATCTGCCGATACATTTTCACTTTTAATAATTTGAGGTGATAAATTATAGCCAGAAGCCATCTCTCGATAGATTGCTAGTATTTCTAAATCTGCCTCTGTCAATTGTAAAAGCTCTTCATTTGTAATACGTTCACGCACTAGTTTATCAATCTCTGCGTTGATTTGGCTTGTTGTAATATCTTTTTTTTGTCGAATTTTGTCTTCTTCAGCCTTTGTCACTTTTTTATAGGCAGCATCATGGTTTTTAAGTATCCAAAAATCCTGCTTATCGCGCAATGTCACACGATTTGTAGGCTGTTCAATTAATTGTGCTAGCTTTTCAGCGATTTCTAGCATTTCCTCTGTTTTCGTTGTTTGCATTTTCGTATAGGTAATAGCATTTTCAGGGTGATTATCGACTAAAATACGCCCGTAACGATCATACATGCGGCCCCTTGGTACACTTGTATTAACAGGGACTTCCTCTGTACTCTCTAAAAATTTTACATACTCTTCCCCTTTCACGATTTGCATATAACCGAGTCTAAAAATTAACATTGAAAATACGATAAATATAGCAAAGAAAAGGACATTCATACGAAATGTTAAATTAGAATGATGTTTTGCTTTAACACTCGCCGCGCGATTTTTCCTTGGTGCTTTGCGCAATATGTATTCCCCTCCTTATCTTATTACATTTTAAATACACGATATCTAGTATACCATTCGAAGGTACGACAGGAAAGCATGCACTTGATATTTCATGTTTGAAAACATCATTTATTTGACGGCATATTGAAGTGAAAGGTTGCTATTCCCAATCAATCATTTAAAGTTTTTCGATTCTATCCATTACTTGGGCTTTTCTATCCATATCATTGTCAGTTCAATCCGTCACTTTTGCACCTCTATCCACCAAAACCATCAAAAAAGGCTATGTCATGGTGATGAATCACCGTTGACATAGCCTTTATTACTCAATCATTATTTTGCAGCTTGGAATTTTGCTTCCACTACATCCCAGTTCACTACGTTCCAGAATGCACCGATGTAATCAGGACGACGGTTTTGGTAGTTAAGGTAGTAAGCATGCTCCCAAACGTCTAAGCCTAGGATTGGTGTTTTACCTTCCATAATTGGAGAGTCTTGGTTTGGAGTTGATGTAACAGCAACTGAGTCACCATCAACGATTAACCATGCCCAACCTGAACCAAAGCGAGTTGTAGCAGCTTTTGCAAATTCTTCTTTAAATGCATCGAAAGAACCGAATTTAGCGTCAATCGCTTTTGCAACTTCACCAACTGGAGTGTTTGAACCGCCTGGAGCGATTACTTCCCAGAATAATGTATGGTTAGCATGTCCACCACCATTGTTACGTACAGCAGTTTGTTTGTCAGCTGGAAGGGCATCAAGGTTTGCGATTAGATCGTTAATATCTTTCTCTGCAAATTCAGTGCCTTCAACAGCAGCATTTAAATTTGTTACATACGTATTGTGATGTTTAGAATGGTGAATCTCCATTGTTTTTGCATCGATATGTGGTTCTAATGCGTCATAAGCGTAAGTTAATTGTGGTAATTCATAAGCCATTGTTAAGTTCCTCCCTAAAATAAAGAAATAATTAGTACATTCATAGATTATCAAAATTGGTCAAACCATTCAATGAAAAATACTTCAATTTGAAGATTTCAGCCTTTTGACTGAAAACCAATACGTTTACTATCCTACCCTTATTTTCATATAACTAAACACATAACAGGAAAAAATTAGATAGAAATAAAGAACACCATAATCATAACAATTTGGATAACCGCCTTTGCTACCGTCGAAGTTAAAAAACCTACAAGCGAACCAACACCACTTTTAACGGCCTCACCGAATGGGCGACGCTCCACAAGTAACTCAGCAATTACTGCTCCTAAAAACGGTCCTATTAGTATTCCTGCAACAGGGATAACAAACGGTCCAATTAATAAACCAATGGTACTACCCCACATCCCTGCATTTGTACCACCGAACTTTTTAATACCGAAGGCGTTTGCTACTGTATCTGCACCAAATAACAGCACAACAAATAAAATCTCAATTGCCCAGAACAACCAATTTAAATCGGTAAATGAGAAAAATAATCCATAGACTATAAAGCCGCCAAGTAAAAAAATAACCCCTGGAATGATGGGGTACACCAAACCAATAAATGAAATGATAAAGCAGGCAATCACTAATATCCAGCCAACAATTTCCACCTAAATTCGCTCCTTTTGCTGTGTGCATTGCCTATCATACGTACAAGCAAAACCAAAAGTTTCAATTTCTTAATGTCGAATCCCTAAAATAGAATCGGCTATATTTACAGCATGGTCACCGATACGCTCTAAGTTGCTCACAATATCAGTATAAACAATCCCTGCGGCACCACTACACTCATTTGCATTTAAGCGTGCAATATGCTTTTGTCGTAGCTTATCCTCCATATCATCAATCAGACTTTCCAGCTCCGTTACTTCCTGTGCTAAGCTTAAACTTGCAGTATCCAGGGCCTCTATGCTCTTGCGTACCGCTTCAATTGCCAGGCTAAACATGCCAATCAAATCTTGGCGTGCTGACTTACTTAAACTTACCTCATGGTGATCCTTATATTGTAAAAGCTCTAAAATATTTTCAAAATGATCCCCAATGCGTTCAATGTCGCGTACATTTGTTAGCAATGTGTGGTGTCTTACAGAGTCTGCACGAGAAAGTGGTTGCTTAGACACCATCACTAAATAATTTGTGATTTCCTTGTCTAAATGATTTAGTCCTGCCTCTAGCTGCAAAACAGTTGGAATATGGACAGCTTCACCTGTTTTCATATATAAGAATGTTTCTTCCAAACCACGTAGTGCATGCTCACCCATTCGCAGCACTTCTTCCTTTGCTTGCCCAAGTGCAATTGCTGGAGACGAATCAATAAAGGACGGATCTAAATGCTTCGTTGTTACATCGAAATTTTCGTCGCGTCCAGGCAATAGCTTTGTCACAAGCACCGCCAAGCCACCAATAAATGGTACCTGAATAATCATGTTAATTACATTAAAGGAGCCATGTGCAATGGCAATTTGCATCCTTGGCTCTAGATGGAAGAGCTCACTAATCCATTGAACAAACTGCATAAAGGGTGTAAAAAAGATCATGAAAATAACAGTGCCGATAACGTTAAACAGCACATGCGCCGCAGCTGCACGCTTCGCATAAATAGAAGCTCCTAGCGACGCTAAAACAGCTGTAATTGTTGTCCCAATATTTTCGCCAAATAAAATAGGTAATGCACTTTCCAAGCCAATAAGGTGCTCAGCATATAAGCCCTGTAGCACACCCACAGTTGCTGTTGAGCTTTGCACAAGTAATGTAAACACTGTCCCTAAAAAGATGCCAATAACGGGCTGGTCTCTTAGATGCAGCGTTAATGATGCAAAATCAGCCAATTGATGAATGGCCTGCATACTTGCGCTCATTAATTCCAAGCCTAAAAATAATCCCCCAAAACCAAATACGATTTGCCCTATATGCTGGTATGTTGCTTTCTTAAAGAAAAATAATAATCCAGCACCTAATGCCAACAGTGGATAAAAATAAAAACCAATATTAATGCCAATAATAAATGCCGTGATCGTCGTGCCGATATTAGCACCCATAATAACACCAATTGCTTGACGTAATGTTAAAAACCCTGCACTGACAAGCCCGACCGTAATGACTGTTGTTGCAGAGCTTGATTGAATACAAATCGTCACAATTATGCCTACGAGCACACCCATTAATGGATTGGTTGTAAATCGATTCAACCATTCCCGCAGTCGATCATCTGCTGATTTTTGGAGTCCGTCCCCCATAAATTTAATAGAAAATAGGAATACCCCTAACCCACCTAAAAATTGAAACAGTATGTTTTGCCAATCTATCGTCAATTGTATTCGCTCCAATTCTTACATCTCTACTACTCTATTCCTAATCTTTAAATGATAGTGTAGAAAAAGTAAAGAAAACCTTTAACTTCTTTACACAATGTTAACATTTTATCATTCTATTCTCAGCTATTACTGCTTATCTCGTATCTTGTCAAAGTTGAACATGATAGAATAGCGATTGGAGGAGATATGCTATGAACCACTCACAACTATTTATTGACAGCTTAATTCATCCTAAAAAACTAGCTGCCTACCGTTTACTACCTATCGGAAAAGTCATTCAATATACCTTTCTACTCATAACAATCGTGACGGTTTTCTCGTTTGGTCGCTTTACAGCTGGTATGTCTGTAAATACATTTGATATGACAAGTATAAACGGATTAACTGAATATATAGAAGGCATTAAATGGCTATTGTACCCTGTAACATTCATCATGCTTTTCGTTTTTACAACCATGCTTATTTTTGGGCAAATTGCACTCTATGCATTAGCAGGTCTATTTATCTTAAAAGTGATGAAGCGTCGAGGGGAATACCGTCATATTTGGCGAACAACAACATTTGCCATGACCTGGGCTATTCTTATCAGCATGCTATCAGATTATCTACCGATTAACAGCACAATTATCTCTATTTTTTCCTTACTTTTAACTGTTACTCTATTAACTATTGCCTTTACAAAATATCCAAAACAACCAATTTCAAAATAATGTGCATGATTCCCCCCTCTTCTAAATATAGTGTAGAAAAGGAGGGGTTTTTTGCGTCCATTCGTGTTAACAGCCATTATTATTATTATTGCTTTTGTTGTAAAAGTAGATTTAACGGAGGGATCTTTACAATTTTCTGCATTTTCCTTGAAAAATTCTGATAATGCTCTTTGTGAGAAACAACGAGAACCAAATTATATTACTGTACAAACTATTCAAGGCGATACGATTCACAGCCTCTTTGCACTTCATCCTGCAAAAGTACCCATGACCTTTCCTGAACGCTTGGAGTTATTTTATCAATTGAATCCACATTTACAATTACAGGCACTTATTCCTGGTGAAAATATAAAGCTTCCATTATCATTTGAATTTGAAAACAAATGTGGAAAATGAAATGTTAACGTTTCTTCCTTGTCCTTATTTTCTTACACTGCTAAAATAAATGTCAGTGACGGCTGATAGTATGGCCCGAAAAGGAGAGAAAGTTAATGAGTGAAATTTGTCACCGTTCAAATACACGTCCCGTACGTGTCGGTAACTTAACAATTGGTGGTAGTAATGAATTATTCATTCAAAGTATGTGTACAACAAAAACACATGATGTTGAAGCAACAGTAGCAGAAATACTTCGTCTAGAGGAAGCAGGCTGTCAAATTGTTCGTGTGGCAGTACCAGACGAGCGAGCAGCGGATGCCATTGCAGAAATAAAAAAACGTATCCATATTCCTCTTGTAGCTGATATTCACTTTGATTATAAATTAGCTTTAAAAGCAATTGAAAATGGCATTGATAAAGTACGTATTAATCCAGGTAATATTGGTCGTAAGGAAAAGGTAGAGGCGGTTGTCAATGCAGCTAAAGCAAAAGGAATTCCGATTCGTATCGGTGTTAACGCTGGTTCCTTAGAGCGTCATATTTTAGAAAAATACGGTTATCCGACTGCAGACGGTATGGTTGAATCTGCCCTACATCATATTAAAATATTGGAAGACTTGGATTTCCACGATATTATCGTGTCCATGAAGGCATCAGATGTAAATCTTGCAATTGAAGCTTATGAAAAAGCAGCGAAAGCCTTTAATTACCCCCTTCACTTAGGGATTACAGAATCAGGTACACTGTTTGCTGGAACTGTAAAATCAGCAGCAGGTCTAGGAGCTATTCTCTCAAAAGGCATCGGCAACACGCTTCGTATTTCATTATCTGCCGATCCAGTTGAAGAGGTAAAAGTCGCACGTGAGCTTTTAAAATCATTCGGCTTGGCGTCAAATATGGCAACGCTTATTTCCTGCCCTACATGCGGTCGTATCGAAATAGATTTAATTTCCATTGCTAATGAAGTAGAAGAGTATATTTCTAAATTAAATGTACCCCTAAAAGTAGCTGTGCTTGGCTGCGCAGTAAACGGTCCTGGTGAAGCACGTGAAGCAGACATTGGTATTGCAGGGGCACGTGGTGAAGGTTTACTATTTATGAAGGGCAAAACTGTTCGAAAAGTCCCTGAAGAAACGATGGTAGAAGAGCTGAAAAAAGAAATTGATAAATTAGCTGCAGAAATGGAAGAAAAGCGAGCAGCTGAAGAAGCAGCAAACGCAAACGCCTAGGGAGGTGCTAGCATGAAAAAACCTCGCTTTGGTATTGATATTGACGGAACAGTGACATGTCCCAGTACTCTCATTCCACATATTAATAAACAATACAATGTAAACATTACACTTGATGATGTCTGTGAATATGATTTTTTATCCGCATTTCCACATCCTATTGATCGAGGTGTGTTTAATACATGGTTTAAGGAAAATGAGCCTTATATGTATGAGGTATCTGAAGCGGCGAAAGATGCAAAGAGTATTTTAAGTGCTTGGCAAAACGATTTTGAGCTCTACTATATCTCGGCTCGCGGTGAAAATCTTGTAGATATTACTGTTAATTGGTTTAAAACACAAGCTATTCCGTATGATCATATCGAGCTTCTGGGCAGCCATGATAAACTAGCAGCAGCAAAAAAACATGCTGTAGATGCGTTCTTTGAGGATAAGCACGATAATGCTGTTATGCTAGCGGAGGAGCTAAAAATACCCGTAGTGTTATTTGACACACCTTATAACCGTCTTGCTGTTCCTGACAATGTTGTGCGGGTCAATAACTGGCAAGAAGCTAATCAATTTATTACGCAATTTTTTAAATAAACAAGAGAGCTGTTCGTAAGGTCGAATGAAAACTTGACCTTGCTAACAGCTCTCCCTTTTTTTAATATTGAAATTTAGCCAATGCTATATACAGCGAGTCAGCCATAGCTGCCAATTGCTGTGCCCTGCTATTTGGTGTCATGTATTGTTCCATTGTTGCCATAGCTCCTCTGTCCCGCGGAGGATTGCTGGCTCACGGCTATCACATTATCGATTTGTGTGAATCCACAATATGCTGTAAAAATTACATGCAATGTCTGTTTATTGATATCGATACTATGTTGGTTCACAGCTAGTACAACGCCTTGTATTGCATCACTAGCCTTAGCCGCTTCCCAAACAACCATTTCGATAATCGCGGCAATTTGGCTAGTTGATTTGGCGGATACTGCGAGCTTGCGTACTTCCTCTGCCACAATAGAAAACCATTGCCTTGCTCACCTGCACGTGCCGCTTCGATTGCTTCATTGAACGCCAGTAAATCTGTTTGGCCAAAAATAATATGAATGACCTGCAAAATACGATTAATTTCTGTCGATTGAACATTGAGCTATTGGACAATCATAGCTGTTAGTGTGCAAGCTCACCAATTTCAATTAAAAGGGGTAGCTTACTATACTTCAAGTATTCCACGTAACCAACGCTCAACAAAATTTTCAAAGGTAATCCCATAATTTTCATAGACAGCGTGATAGACAAAATATGTTCCTAATCGATCCAGTAATTCATCATTAATCTTCATCCCAAATCGCTCCCTTTCATTTCTGAGTTTACTAAATTTTCAGATACTAAAAATTCCAATTGCTTGAACATTCAAGTGGAGGTCGTATCGTTGCAAAACCGTCACAATCTGCCGCCTTCATGCCCTTTCTTCGTATTTTTCTTTTCGATAATATAGTAGTAACAACTTACAAAACTGGGGGGGACTACTTGTGAGATGGCTAACAAAGTTAGCATGTGTAGCATGCTTAGGTGCATTACTAGTCGGCTGTGGGGAACGACTGTCTGAAATTAAAGGTGCAGTTTCAGGTATTAATTCTGCAGCTGATTCCGCAGCGAGTGCCGTTGGTCGTGATGTACATGCTATACGTGCCATTACCATTAACTATAAAAACACAACTTTTACGGTTAATGACCTATTTAAATCTATTTTACGTGACATACGCTGGGATTATGACCCTGACAAAAAAGAGCTTCATGTGAGAGGGACATGGCAAGCACCACTATTTTCTGAACAAACATGGGATGAAGCTATGAAAAAACAGCTCGCAGAAACAGGCGTGGTAAACGTTACATGTGTGATAAAGGATGATCAAATCATTGGCTCACACACAGTGGTAACATTAGTTTTTAATGATGAAACAATTTTAGAAATGACTGGTGAAGAGGCTTTAGATTATCTTTACGATACATATTTAAAAAAATAACGTATAACTTTGATCAGTGGGCACACCTCCCACTGATTTTTTGTCTATATCTTGAAGTAGTTACATGCATTAAATATCTTCCAAAAAAATCTTACAATTTTGAAATATTGAATTCTTTCATTTGATTGTATAAAACCATCACGTTATAATCAAAGTATCACGTGATGGTTTGGAGGTGTTTACATTGGGACAGAGAAATTAAGAATTGGTGAGCTGGCAGAAAAAACAGGCATTACAAAAAGAACAATTGATTATTACACGAATATCGGCTTATTAGAAGCTGAACGCTCTGCCTCAAATTACCGCTATTATGCCCCTGCTATGATTGAAAGACTTCATTTTATTGAGCAGCGCAAACAGGAGGGTTTATCCCTTGTAGAAATTCAGCATGAATTAAACATCACACCCTATGAAGAAATCGATGTACAAATACTTCGTTTAAAAATGCAAGACTTAGAGCACGATGTAACTTCTCTTCTTGCGCAAATGAACAAAAAAGACACTAAACATATTGAAAAAGTTAAAAAAAATGTTTCACCCGAAAGTATTGCACTCATGCAATCTTTGCTTTTACTTATTCATAATTAGGAGGTGACGTTCTGTTTATACAGAACGACTATTTGGAGACCATACTTAACTTATCGATTTTTACCATTTTACTAGCTTTAACCGGCTTTTTCGTGGCAACTGAATTTGCCATCGTAAAAGTGCGTTCCTCTAGACTGGACCAATTAATTGGGGAGGGCAATAAAAAAGCTATTTCTGCTAAGCATGTTGTTAATCATTTGGATGAATACTTATCTGCCTGTCAGCTTGGTATTACTGTAACTGCACTTGGTATCGGGATGGTCGGTGAGAAAACCTTTGAATTTATGCTGCATCCACTTTTCGAGATGGTCGGTATTTCAGATAAATATATGACGGTTTTCACAATTGGTAGTGCTTTCGCGATTGCTACATTTTTACATGTAGTTGTTGGCGAACTAGCCCCTAAAACTGCTGCTATTCAAAAGGCTGAGACGATTACATTGTTGTTTGCCAAGCCTATTATGCTGTTCTATAAGATAATGTATCCATTTATTTGGTTCTTGAATGGTTCTGCTCGTATACTAGTTGGCCTTTTTGGCATGAAGCCTGCTTCTGAGCATGAATTATCACATACTGAGGAAGAATTACGATTACTGCTATCTGAGAGCTTTAAAAGTGGTGAAATCAATAAAACTGAGCTCAAATTTGTGAATAATGTCTTTGAGTTTGACGAACGTATTGCTCGTGAAATTATGGTACCCCGCACAGAAATTGCTGGTATTGAGAAGAATGAATCTTTTACAAATATTATCCATTTTATAGCTACTGAAAAATATACGAGATATCCTGTTTATGATGGAGATCGTGATAATATTTTAGGCTTTATTAATGCTAAGGAATTATTTACCTATGGATTGCTTGAACAGCTAACGGATGAATCCCTCGTACTAGAGCAATTTATCAATCCAGTAATTCGGGTGATTGAAACGATTCCAATTCAACAATTATTGGTACGCATGCAGAAAGAGCGTATTCATATGGCCATTTTAATGGATGAATATGGTGGTACATCAGGTCTTGTTACTGTAGAGGATATTTTAGAAGAAATTGTTGGTGAAATTCGTGATGAATTTGACGATGATGAAATTGCAGAGATTCGAAAATTAAATGACAATCATTACATTTTAAATGCAAAAATGCTTGTTGAAGATGTAGAAAATTTATTGAATATAACCCTCGAAGCAGAAGAAGTAGAAACGCTCGGTGGATGGTTCCTAACAGTTAATAATGGTATTAAAGCAACAAAAAACATTGAGCTAGCTCCATATGTATTTAGTATCTACGAGCAGCAAGGGCATCAAATACATTACATTGAGGTGCGCCCTCTTCGAAAGGCATTGCCCTCTATTGTTCAAGCTTAATCACTGAGTTATGGTTTTTTGATTATATATTTTTTAGCTTTACTAATATTTCACAAAAAGGGCTATTTTGATTTATCATATACTTTTGCCTTATTCCATTATTAGCCATTTCAATATATAATGAAATATGAATATGATTCTATTTTCAGGGGGCATCACATATGAAATTGTTTAAGCTATATCATTCGGACGGTATACACATTATTACGGACGTCAAAAAACACAAAACGAATATCGAACTAAAAACGATTACAGGTGAAACTTTATATATTATCGTTGTCACAGATGAAAACTATACAGTTTACGACGACCGCTTTGCTGGAGCTTCAAAGCAATTAAATTCTGTTGAAGCTTTTGATATTGATGGAAACTTCCGTAGTCTAGATTTCGATAATATGCGCTCACTCTTCCAAGAAGCCTTTACGAAGCTATTACAGGAAATTGCAGAATGTGTGAATGATAATGATGAGCTTGTCGATATTGATACACTTCGTCATAAAGTAAGCGCTCAAATTAAAGGAATCCATTTCCGCGTTATTTCAGACACAAAAAAATACGAATTTTAACAATACGGTGAAACTTTATATCCTGGGTAACAAAGTTGCCTGAACCAATTAGGCTTTGGTGAGCAGTTTAAGATACCAGCGGGATAAAACAGACTGTTCAATATCATTTGGACAGTCTGTTTTACATTAATAAGCCATTTTAATATCAAAGCTGAAATCACGCTCTCCAATGCATTGATGTATAATGGTACTTAACGATCTGAAAGAAAGGGTGTTTGGATGAATCGTGAACAATTAATCACACTTATTTCAGAAAAACTGAAATTAATCCGTACCGAAAAAGATTTAACACAGGATCAGATGAGCGATTTACTAGGGCTTTCAAAAAAAACACTTGTTCAAATTGAAAAAGGTCGTATACAGGCTGGTTGGACAACAACAGTGGCAGTTTGTACCTTATGCCGAGAAAGCTCAATTTTACAGCATGAGCTTGGTGGTGACCCACTTGAGGTTGTGGATTTGATTGCGAATAACGGAACATTACAGCCAAAAGAAAAAACAATGGGTGGTTACATATGGTGGAAAAGCCTAAGTGAATACAATAGTTATCGCCTGCAGCAAAATGTTATTAGTCAACATTTTCGAATTTTAGATTCCAATAACTATCGGCTACTCTCAACATTTGATGAAAATATTGCAAAGCAAGCATGGCAAAAACTCAAAGAATAACCAAATGCTACTGTCTATAAGATAATCGGTGGGGTTTTCCTTATCCCCACCGACACTTAGTTGATTGCTACTTATTTATGATGCAAACATGATTATTAAATACATAATAATAGATAAAAGATAAGCAACCCGTAATAATCGAAGCTCCATATAACCACGGTGTGGCGTTAACTTTTGATTTATCCAAAATTCCCAACAGCATAATATGAATGCGATAGGTATTAACCAACCTACATACAACGGACTCTTTAAGTTAACTGCCACCAAAAGTATAACCATTGACACACCAATATCCACTAGCATCCACTTTTTTTCCGGATAGAGGTCTGGCTTTTTTGGAAGTCTGTATTTTTTTCGTATTAAAAAACTCAAAACACCTTCCACTATCATAACTCCTAGTATAACAAGTGGCCATAATGACCAATTCTTAAAATTGCTTTTTAAGGCTATTATTTCCTCATCCATTTTTACAGCCATTTCTTTAGAGATTGTATAATATATTTTTTTATCCCAATCAAGCATTAATAATTCCCCATTTTCGTTAGCAAAACGATTCCATTTTAGGCGTTGCTGATGTCCATCCTTAAAGGTAATGACTAGATCATACGTATCATTATCAAATACCTGCATTTCACTTTCACTCGGGAAAATTTCTTGCTGTACGGCTAATAATGTTTCTAGTTCCCTATAGACCTTTGGAGAAAGCTTTTTCACGCCTAAATAAAGTCTTGAATCTTTACCAATAAATTGGTTTTTTGAATCGGCTGCTATATAATGAACTGATGCTATTTCCTCCTTTAAAGGAAGCATCGCATTTTTGGAACTCTCATTGCCATTTACTAACAAGATGATGAATAAAAATAACATAACAAGTACACCTGTAAATGCTGTACGATACTGCCATTGATGACGTTTTGTTTCCACCTGCATTTTTTTCTCTAGATTTTCCCACGTCAGCTCTTTATCTTTTGTTGATCTTGTTAAATCCTGCATTTGTCGTAAAACATTTTTTATTGAATCATTCATAGCATATTCCCTCCTCCCCCAGTATTTTTCGTACTGCCCTAAGACCACGTGTCGTATTATTTTTCACCTTTGCTTCGCTCCAGCCAAGTAAATCACTGACTTCTTTAACAGATAGCTCCTCGATATAACGCAAAATAATAGCTTCCCGGTATTCAAGCTTTATCTTAAAAAGTGCTTGAAAAACAGCTAAAAAAATTTCCCCTTTCAGTAAAAACTCCTCTGGTAACAAGGCTTCATCTTGTAAACAATCCTTTTGAAAAAACGGGATAAATTGATAAATTCGCTTTCGTCTATAGTGATCGTATACTAAATTTCGGGCTATTTTTCTTAACCATGTAAGAATATTTGCTTCCTTCCTATATGTATGCAAGTATTGATAGGCTTTAAAGAATGTTTCCTGTGTTAAATCTTCTGCTAGCTCCTTGTTTCCTACCAAATAATAAATATATTTAAAAATAGAATCACTGTGCTTTTCATAATCTTGTTGAAATTGCTGTAGCAACTAAACTCCCTCCTTTCCACTATTCCAACACTATAGACGAACGATGAAGGAATTGGAATCACTCTGACATATGATAAAGTAAACTTTTCATTAGTGAAAAATTTAAGATGTGATAATAGGACTTGAACCATCTACTAAATAAGAAGTCCATTGCTTAAAGCATTGATAAGATAGAATCTCCATTTACCAATACTATTTCGGAAAAGAGAAAACTTTCGTAAATAGTAATTCGTCTAGAGGAGTAGAAAAGTCGAATTTTGCGGAACTATTCTCTATACTAAATAGTAACTGTACTTAACTGGAAAGGATGCACTTATATGAATAGAATACTAGCTATTAGTGATATACACGGGGAATTAGAACTTTTTGAGGAACTATTAATGGCAGCAAATTATGATGCTGCGCAGGATCAGCTTTTTTTACTAGGTGATTATATCGATCGAGGACCTGCCTCAAGCGGTGTTTTAAACCTAGTAAGCGAATTGCGAGCTATGGGTGCACGGGTTCTATTAGGAAACCATGAGGCAATTATGCTAAAAGCCTGTCGCTCTGGTCATCTAAAGCCTTGGAATCATTGGGTAGGTCTCTGTGGCGGAGATGCTACGCTGGCAAGCTATGGTTATCAGGTAGCGGATTTTGAAGAAGCCATTCGTAATAACACCTTACCAGCTTTTATTCAGACATTACCGAAGCTTGAAGAACATTTACAGCTTATCGAAACGCTTGAAATTTATATTGAGTTAGAAGATGCTATCTTTGTACATGGTGGCGTCGTTCCTGGAGTAGCTTTGGCTGAAACTGACCCTATGCAATTGTTATGGATACGAGAGGAATTTCATACGGGCTATCAAGGAGATAAAACAGTCGTCTTTGGCCATACACCTACGTATAGACTTCATCAAAACCCTACTAATTACAATGTCTATTTTGGAGAAAATCATATAATTGGCATTGACGGTGGAGCTGTCTTTGGCGGACAATTACATGCGTTGGAATGGCCAAGTCGCCAAATCATATCAGTAGATAAGAAAAAGCCAACAAGTGATGAATAACTTGTTGGCTTTTGTTGTAATCGGATGATATTAATACAATTTAAAAATAACACCTACTAAAGAGTACACAATCACTGTTGAAAACAAAATAGTCATATGGAATAGTGAGAAGACAAACATTTTTGTCGCCCATTTAATTTGATCCTTGTTACTATGATAGCCGTAAATACTCATTACAAGCCATGCGATACTAAGCAATAGCGCCACAAGCATAATGCCGATACTTAAAGAGCCGAATAGAAAACTTGATAAAATCAGTAATAGTAAATAAAAGTTCGTTTGATAATATGTTCGGCGCATTCCTTTTACAACCGGAAGCATTGGAACTTTAGCCGCCTCGTAGTCAGCATGCTTACGAATAGCAATCGCATAAAAATGAGGCATCTGCCATATAACCATAACAAAAAATAGACCGAGTATTGCTGGATGTGTAATGTCGGAAGAGACTGCTGCCCAACCTATGACAGGTGGAATTGCCCCTCCTATACTTCCAATTTCTGTATTATAGATAGTGCGGCGCTTTGTCCACATTGTATACGGCACTACATACAAAAATACTCCAAGGAAACCAAATGCTGCAGCTAGTGGTGATGCAAGATATAGTACAACCACACCCAAAATAAGCATAATAAATGCCAAAGTCAGAGTAGATTTCGTGGACATTTCGCCTGTAACTGTAGGACGACTTTGCGTACGAGGCATAATAGCATCAATGTCCCGATCATAGACATTATTAAATGCCCCTGCGGCTCCTATAACAAGTGCAGAACCTATAGTGGCAAAAATAATTTCAGGAATATTCTCGATAAAAGTCATTTTATTTTTGTACATCCCAAGTGTTAAACCAGCCCACATAGGAATTAAATTGGATTTAATAATCCCTGTTTTAACTGTTTGCGCTAAAATAGTAGAGCGAGATTGTTGTTGATGCTCCGTTTTTAGATTTTGTTCCATTCATCTTAATTCCTTTTCTCTCATAATTTCTACAAGCTATCCTCAATAGAAAACGACAAATTTTGCATACATATCAAATTATTATTTTACCTCTTTAAGCTAGAGTCTGTCTCTATGTTCACATAAAGTACATGATTTCTTTATCGTAAGTATAAAGAAGCAGTTCCATTCACAACATCTTCTATGATACCACCGACTGTCGTGAATTTGAACCTTATTGCCTTGATTCTTTGCATATTGCTATTCAAGAAAAACAATCTATTTTATACTAATGTGTATGTTTGGACTATATAAAGGAGTGTCTACCACGTGAAATATGGATTTATCGGCCTTGGTAATATGGCGACAGCTATTATTAAAGGTATGTGCAAAAGCGGGGATTTCGATTCTACCCTGATCTACGGATATAATCGGACGAAAGCCAAAACAACAAAATTAGCAACCTCTTACGGTATTCAAGCTACAAACTCTATCGCAGCAATTATGTCAAATTGTGACATTATTATTCTTGGTGTTAAGCCTCAAATGCTGCCAGATGTTTTACCAGAGTTAAAAAAATATTTACATGACAATCACGTCATTGTTTCCATTGCTGCAGGCAAAAATATTACATATCTACAAGATTATTTATCTGAAGATACCCCGATTATTCGTGTAATGCCAAATATCAATGCCCTTATCGGCGCATCCACAAGCTGCTATACAGCAAGTGAGCAAGTATCAACTGCACAGCTTCAACTCGTTATTTCCTTGTTTGAAACAGTTGGCACAATTATGGAGGTGCCAGAACGTTTATTTTCTATTTTTACAACAATAGGTGGGGCTTCACCAGCATTTACTTATATGTATATCGACGCTTTAGCACGTGCAGCTGTACGCGAAGGTATGCCAAAAGATATGGCACTGGATATAGCTGCAAATGCTGTGCTCGGAAGTGCTAAAATGATTTTACAATCACAGGAGCATCCATGGGCACTTGTCGATCAGGTCTGCTCACCAGGTGGAACTACTATTCAAGGTGTATCCTCCTTACAAAGCAATCATTTTGAAACAACCATTCATGAAGCGGTAGCTGCTGTGACGGATAAAGATCGGAGCTTATCCAAATAAATTTTTAAACAATATGAAAGCCGAGACAACACATGTCTCGACTTTCATTATTGATAATTTTCTTGTAACTCCCGCGCTAAAAAGGCAGTAAGGTCTCGTAAGTTTTCTGGTGTAACACCATGTCCATCTGCATACTGTTTAAATGTTACAGTTGCTCCAAACTGCTCAAAAGTTTCTTTACTTTCTGTACCCCATTGTGGTGGAATAACATAATCATAATCACCATGAGAAATGAAAGCCCGTAGATGATTAATTGGGCGAATTGCATATTCTTCTGTGACAAACTTTGGCGTATAGCCACTTAATGCTACTACCCCAGTAATTAAATTGCCCATTACAAAGGCAAGTGATTGTGCCAAAACTGCCCCTTGACTAAAGCCCAGCACGAATACTTTATGCGGATCAATTTGATATTCGTCAATAGCCTCTAACACAAATCGTTGTAACGCTACTAAAACTTTATCAAAGATTTCACGGTCTGGTTTACCAACCTCTTGGATAGTGAAAAAAGCATAGCCAGGCTTTTGGGAAATAGGTCCACGTAGACTAAAAATATGGCATTGTTCTTTAAAATCCTGCACTAATTGTGGTAAATCATCTTCATGACTACCCATTCCATGCAGTAAAAAAATCGCTGGATATTTTTTATGAGGGTCCATAGTAGTAGGTTGTGTATGTTTAAAGGTAAATGGTGTATTCATGAACAAAATCCTTTCAAATGGAATCATTATTATCTTACCATATTCATTTCCTGCATAACTTATTTATTGCTCAGATTTCAGTACACCATTTAAAATTTTGATATTTGAGTACGCTTCAATCGTGCCTCTGGTTCTTTTATTAATTCCCCCTGCTGTATTTTTCTTCTGGCCATCATACAGCTCAGACATTATAAAAACTACCTAACATATTAGGTAGCCTCTAAGAAAAACTTATTTCAATTTTGTTCGATTTATTAATTGATCTGTATGGTATGCTATATAACCATTCATAATCCGGATGGTTTCTTGTGGATCAGCATTAAATAGGAGTTTTGATTGCTCTGCGGTCGTCACCAATACCGTTATTAAATCCATACGCATAGAATGACCAGCAGAACTATAAGCATAATCGTAAATGATATCCTCCTCTACTAGCCCATCTTTCTCATATTGCTTATGAAACAATTTTTTCGCTTCATCAATTTGCTCAGCGACCTGTTGACGGATACGTAGCTGATGCATCAATAATTCTTCCTCTAGCTCCGCTGGCTTTAACCATTGTTTATTTACAAGCATTTTTAAGAGTTCTTTTTCCCAAACCTGCGCATTTTCAGTAAAATATAGCATATTCACCATCAGTTTATCCCAAAAATCAAATTGAGACTGTGCCGATTCACGCTGCATTGCAATTGTTTCTTTAAAGTGTTGCTCTACCTTTGAAATATCCATATTGCGCACTAAATGATTACACACATTTTCAATAAACTTATTTGCCTCTTCTTGTGCCATAAAAACCGTCCTTTATATCTACAAATCAAATCATCTCTATCATACCATGATTGTAGAATATAAAGAAACGGGCAATCCCTATGCCTGAAATGACGGTTGTTGGAATAACACTGAAACGCTAAATTCAATGGCAGGACGGCTAACAAACTCCACAATAACACGATATGTGTGACTGTGGAGTCCATAACTTTAACAGCTATGATATGCATTCGTTATTTGGAGGAAGACTTACTGAAAAGCTCCATTACTATTAATTTTCTAGAACTGAAATTGAATCTAATATACGCTTCACATGATTGTGAAGTGATTTGTAGGATTCCTGCAATATTTCTGGCTGTATAGGCTTACTGAATAAAAAGCCCTGTACAGCATCACACTTACTATTCACTAAATAGCTTAGCTGATCTATCTCCTCTATTCCCTCTGCAACTACCTTTAACTGTAGATGCTTGGCCATTGAAAGAATCATGTCTACTAATGCCTTATCTGTAGAATCTGCATGTATCTTTTGCACAAAAGAACGATCTATCTTTAAACAATCTATCGGAAAATCCTTCAGATAAGATAGGGATGAATAGCCTGTCCCAAAATCATCTACAGCAATGGTCACACCAAGTCCCTTTAGTTGAAGTAATATTGTCGTCATATGATTGCTGTTGATCGTCATGCTTTCTGTAATTTCTAGCTGTAAAAATTGTGCATCCAACTGTGTCTTGTCAAGCACTTGTTGTATCATTTCCACTAGATTTTGCTGAAAAAGTTGACCTAATGATAAATTGACAGCCACCTTCATTGGAGGTAGGCCAGCTGCTTCCCATTGTTTCACTTGTCTACAGGCTGTTTCTAACACCCATTGTCCGATAGGGATAATCAAACCAGATTCCTCTGCAATTGGAATGAAAGCCCCTGGCGAAATCCATCCCTTTTTTGGATGCTGCCATCTGATTAAAGCTTCTACTGATTTTATTTCACCTGATTGTAAATTGATTTGAGGCTGATATTCCAAATAAAGCTCCTGGTTGTCTAATGCATCACGTAAATCATTTTCTAATACAAGACGCTCTGTCATTTCACTAGACATAGAGGATTCATAAAATCGTATACGTGATGGAATCTTATGTGCTTCATGCATCGCATAGAGTGCAAATCTAAGAAGTTCTTCCTCCCTATTTGAATCTGTAGGAAATAAAGAAATTCCAATATTGAGTTGACTATTGAGGGAAAAATGTTGTACTTGAAATGACTCTTCCATGACCAATTGAAGCTGCTTACTTAGCTGGGTTAACTGATGGGTATGAACCACTTCATCAATAAAAATCACAAAATAATCCTCTCGCAGCATACAAAGATCATATTTCTCTGGTATCACGTTTTTTAGCCGTTGTGCAATCAGATCGATCATCTGGTCTGCATATGTATTACCTAAAGATGCTTTAATGGCTGAAATCCTTTCGATACCAATGGCAATAATTGCTTTTTGCGATGCAGTTATGTATAAATTTCTTTTTAATGTCTCCATTAAAAAACGATCATTTGGTAGGTTCGTTACTTCATTGTGATAGGCCATATAATGCATTTGTTCACGAGATTTTTCTAGATGAGCTTGTGTATCCATTAGTTGTTGAAAAGGCTTTTCAATAGATGAAAAATAAATTGCTCTAAATAAAAGGTAGAAGGAGCTTAACTGGAAAATATGACCAATAAAATTTTTGATGTCATAAACATCACGATATATTGTAAAAAGATAATCACTCATGATTAAATAAATCGCACTGCCCACCGAAAGAAAAATAATTTTTGGTGCTCTTTTAAATTTTTTTAGTAAAACAATAATAATGACGATGTGTAACAGGACCGCTAAATATTGCAAAGTATTTTTTAACGCTGTAGGCCCTTCTCCTTCAATGATTAGTGATGGCAAGATAGGTGTAGGGGCATAAATAATAGCAAAACAAGCTATAATTATTAAAAACGGCAGCGTATAAATTTGCCATCGAAAGGTAATTTTAACTTCCTTGTCTTTCATAAAAAGAAGCACAAGACCACCAACCGATAAAAGCAATCGCCCTAGCATATAAAACCATGTGGCAGCATATGGTGTACTCTCTGTAATGAAGAAAGGCATTCCTTTATAGGATAGGGTATGGGCTATTTCTATTAAGCTAATGGTTAAAAATAAAGCGCCAGCATAGAGAACTCGTTTCGATAAAACATAGGGTGAAACTAACCAGGCCTGAATCGAAATCGCCATGGTAACCACAATAATAAGGATTTCCATCATTAAATGAATTGTGACATAGTTGTTCTTACCGAAGATGCCATATAATTGGTCCCCACCTAAAGCAATGACACTTAAGAAAATCACAGTTAATACAAGAAATTGACTCCCCCTTTTTACAAATGAAAAATCATCATTGAATTTCCCCATTGCTTCTTCCCCCCTTTGCTTAGGATTCTTTTCAACATTTCATATAGAAATATTGGAATAATTATACTATAAAATACTCCTAATAACAGAGGTTTCGATTTTCCATTTGATTAATCAATTATGCCTCAGCATAATTGCGTCAGGAATCGGCTTTGTGCTTAGGCTTAGCCGTTATCGCATGGATGCGATGATTTTAGGCTAACATCCCCGCTACGCTTTCGATACAAAAAACATTGCTGAAAGAAGTTAAAAATACAGATTATTGCCTGATTAAGCTTGAATGATGGTCACAAAAAAGATGCCTCGATTTTCGAGACATCTTTCCCTTGCTATGAAAATACATAGCTATCCATATTATCAATCGTATTTTGAATAGCTTCCCTCAATGATCGCTGATGCTCTCCACAAGCGGCAAGGGCCTCCTCTAAGGTAATTGCGGCATTTGCCATAAACGGTGCCAGCTGTAAATCCTTCGCTAATTGAATCAAGACAAGCGCTTTATTCCACTTCCAGCGTGCATTATGGGGATCTAAATAAATTGCTTGCTCTAAATAACCAAGTGCATCAAAGGGCATCCACCCAAAGCGGTGCATCGTTTGTCCTGCAATTCCCCAATATAAAGCCTTATTTGGATTTTCCTTAACAGCTTGTTTAAAACAATGCACACTCTCATTGTAATGGTGCGCAAACAAAAATAATTCTCCTTGCGTAAAAAATGATTGTGCTTTTTCATAGGTCGTACCGATTCTCGCTATATTCTCTAGCTCTTGGATACGCCTAGAAAATTCAGCCTCATCCTTTATTGCACGAATTTCTACGACAACATCTGATTCAGGATAGCTTTCATCTGCGCGCTCCACATGCTGAATTTCAACTGCTAGCGTAGGCTTAGGGTAGCTAGCAAAATCATACTCTTCTAATAATTTTATATATTTTTCAGCTAACGCCTTTTCCGCTTCATCTGCCACTTGCTTAGCTGCTTCATAGCATTTCATCAGCTCTCCATTATAAAAATAATCATCCATCGTCATTCTAACTTCCTCCAATGTACAACTTTTCAGTATATTTAGTATACACTAACTACATTAAAAAAAAGACTGCTCAAAATTTAACTTTCGAAACAGTCTCATCATTCATGCTATTTTTTTAAAACCTCTGTCTTTAAGAATGCTCGTAAATCTTCCTCAGATAAAGCACCTACAAAGCGGTTAACCTCTTTCCCGCCCTCGAAGTGGATAAACGTTGGAGTCGCTTCGATATTGTACTTACTCCATAAATCGTCATACTCATAAACATTCAGTTGAGCGATATCAACACCTAGCTCATCAGCAATTGGCATTAATACAGGTGTAAATGCTTGACAATGCACACATATTGGACTGAAGAAATAGGCATTTACATCTTCTCCAGCTTTGATTTTTTTCTCTAATTCATCAGGCAGCATAATATTTTGGTAGTTTTTATCATCTAATTGATCGATTGTCTCTTGTTTCAGTTCTTTGTCGCCATACAAATCCTTAGCATTTGCTAGCTTACTTTTGTTTGACATATTTGTTAGCACAATAATTGCTGCAAATAGTACAACAATAATGGAGCCAATAATCAGTAATTTTTTCATGTGTTCCTCCTTTTAGACACTAAAAATACCCTAAATTTAGTGTATTCGCGACTTGATTATAAAGTATTTTGAAATCCTAGTAAACTAATTTGCCTTTAATAATAAGTTTTTCCACAATTCAAACATAATTTGGCCCAAATTTGGGAACATACATAATAAAATCTAGCTCAATATGAATGTGGAGTGGTTACTATGAAGCATACTATTCAACATAGCCTGCAAATTTATAAAAGAGATATCCATAATATTTTAACAAACTGGGTAGTAGCTGTCATTATTGGTGGGCTCATCTTTTTACCCTCTCTATATGCATGGCTTAATATCTATGCCTCTATGGACCCGTACGCCCACACAGCTAATATGAAAATCGCTGTAGTTAATGAAGACACTGGAACTACCGTTAGAGGAGAAAATGTCAATGTTGGGAACGAGGTAGTCAACAATATAAAAACAAATAAAAATTTTTCTTGGATATTTTCATCCCATGAACAGGCCATTGATCAATTACAAAATGGCGATTATTTTGCGGTGATTATAGTTCCAAATGATTTTTCTCAAAAACTCACCTCTATCCTATCCAACCAACCGACAAAAGCACGTATCGATTATTATGTGAATGAAAAAATCAATCCTATTGCACCAAAAATCACTAGTAAGGGAGCTGGTGTGCTGACTCAACAAGTATCTAACGAATTTGTTTCAACCGTCAATGGAACACTTTTCTCTATTTTTAATACGATTGGCGTTGAGATGGAACGAGAAATTCCTGACTTTAGAAAATTTGAACATTATCTATTTACCATTGAGCAGCATCTACCTGATATTGAAACATTTTTAGCACAAACGGCTACAGGCGGGAAGGAAGCTGAGTCACTATTAGATGGTACCATTAAAGAGGTGCCAAAGGTTGCGGCATTAACTAATGATGGTCTTACAACTATACAGCATGGTTTAACATTAATGAACGAAGCAGAGACGCTGTTTAATCAGCTATCTCCAGCCATTAAAAAGGATTTGGAAACTGTTCAACAAATTGCCCAACATTTTTCAGGGCTATTAGAGAAGCTACAAAATGCTGCTGTGGATACATCGAAGATTGCAGAAACAAAGGCAACGATACAAAAGCAACTAGAGGATTCACGAAAAAAGGTCAATAATAGCATCCAGACACTCGAAGCACTCCAAAATTTAACACAGGCTGATGCATCTTCACACAAGCAACTTGAAAGCTCACTTGAAACTATAATTACGGATCTACAGCAAAATAAAGATGTCAATAAGGAGCTCATCACAAAACTTGAGGCTATACAAGGAAATTTACAAACAAATCCGAGTTTAACTGACTATTCATTAAACACATTAACATCCTTACAACAGCTCAATACCTTGCTCTTAGATGTCCATACAAATGTACAAAAGCTTAATGTCTTAAATGAAGAAACCATAAAAAAGGATCTCGCTAATCTTCAATCCATGGCGCAAACTGCTGCTAACCACCTACAGCAATTCGTTACACATTATAACGAGAATCTTGAACCACAAATTCATACAACCTTATCATCTGCTAAAAATACGCTAACAAATGCATCTACCATGCTAACAAATGTAAAAAATTCCATACCAGAAGCTACAAATCGTTTAAAAAATGCTAGAAAAACATTAGAAACTGCCAATAATACTATTTCTAAAGTACAATCCAATTTTCCTACTCTTAGTACCAAAATTAGAGATCTTGCTAAGAAGCTACGTTCATTAGAAAATGAAGCAGACATATCCGAAATTGTTCAATTGCTAAAAAATGATGTCAATGCTGAACGGGAATTCTTTGAAGAACCTATTAAGCTTGAGGAACATAGAATGTTTCCAATCGAAAATTATGGAACTGCTATGACTCCTTTTTATACCGTATTGTCTATATGGGTCGGCTGTTTATTGTTAATTTCACTATTAGCTGTGGATATTCATCATCATACACAGTACAGTATACGTGCCATCTATTTTGGTCGACTATTAACATTTGCTACGTTTTCTTTTATCCAAACATTAATTATAACAATTGGTGATATTGTTCTTTTGGATGGATCCATTAGTTCTCCATATTACTTTATACCTTTTGGTCTTTTTATTAGCTTCGTGTTTGTGACAGTTGTCTATACACTCGTATCGGTGTTCGGAAATGTAGGAAAAGCATTAGCCATTGTCATGCTGGTATTGCAAATTGCTGGCTCTGGAGGCACATATCCAGTTGAATTATTACCAAAATTTTTCCAATTAATGAACCCATTTCTTCCCTTTACCTACGCAATAGAAATGATGCGAGAAGCAGTTGGAGGTATAATTTGGACAAAGGTCTGGGTAGATTTAGCCTTTTTATCTTGCTTCTGGTTAGTCTTTATTTTATTTGGCTTTTTCTTAAAAAAATTATTGAGTGAGAAAATGGAACATTTCATGAACAAAACACGTGGCTTAGATATATTTCATTAAATCTCCCTACTCTTCCTATAAATGTTTCGACCAGCGATGCTATAATGACAGTAGTGTAAACATCTAGGAGGCGTTCTATTGAAAAAACTCATTTTTCTTTTTGCTATGTCGTTATTAGTGTTAAGTGCTTGCGGTGATGAAAAAAAGACTGTTGAATCAAATCAGGACTCTGGGCACAATGAAGCTTCACATGAAGGACAAGCCCATGACTCTGGAGATATTCAGGAAGAAACAGCGTCTGCTGACGTTCTCCCTTCCTTTTTAGACAATCAATCTGAAAATATTCGCTTAGTATATCAAGTTGCTGGACAAGCCACAGAGGTTTTAGAGTGGATACCATGCTATTGTGGATGTGGTGAATCTGCAGGGCATAAAAGTAATTTAAACTGCTTTATCCAGGAGAAGCGTAAGGATGGAGCTATCGTTTGGGATGATCACGGTACTCGCTGCTTGGTATGTCTCGAAATTGCTGTACAATCTGCTAAAATGCATAAGGATGGCATGAGTCTAAAGGAAATTCGTCAAGCAATAGATGACACATATAAAGAAGGCTATGCTAAACCAACACCTACTAAAATGCCTGCATAAAAAAGCAAAGTCGCATGCAGTTGCGGCTTCGCTTTTTTTGTTGTTTGAAAGACAAAAAAGATGTTTGATTAAGTACATTAGACTCTTCAAACATCATTGAAAATCCGTATTTTATCGTTTACTTGACAAGCTGTAATATTGTTTTAAAATGCTCATGATCTGCTCTTTGCAGAAGCTCGTATAAAATCATCTCCGTACTCGTTGGTAAAATGCCTAGTGCCTTCATTTTCTCTAGCCCTAGCTCTTTATTTTCCTTTGTTCGAGAGGATACCGCATCTGCGACAACTTCCACCTCAAAGCCTTGCTCTTTCAACTGTCGGGCTGTTTGATAGACACAAATATGCGTTTCGATTCCTGTCATAATAAATTGTGAACGACCAGTAGCTTTTAAGGCCGTCATAAATTCTTCCTCTTGACATGCACTAAATGCCATTTTGGCTATCGGCTGCCCTTGAATATGTTGGGCAATTTCTAAAGCGGTACCACCTAAACGGCTTGGATTCTGCTCTAGCCATAATACAGGTACTCCCAGTACTTGCATAGCCTGAGCCAGTTTAGAGGCATTTTGAATTGTGACTTCGCTTTCATCCACGATAGTTGCTAACTTCCCTTGTACATCGACAACCACTAAACATGCTTCTTCTACTGTAAACATTTGAACACCCCTTTGAATCATAGTCAACATTCATTATACCGAAAGTTGTGTTGTTTATCTGCATTCAGCCTTGTTTTTTGGAGCTGAATAAGGCAACATGTTTTTGATGGCTAAAATAATATGTTCGCCACTACAAAATTTTATGTTCCATATAGTAACTTAGAGTCCCTCTTTTTATGTTTTCGTTTAATAAGCCACTCCGCTATGATTAAATTAGGCACCCAACAGAGCCAAGCGATAACTGTATAACTTATTTCAAAATGGTGAACCCCGAATAATCCCGTAAATATAGCTAGCCAGATTCTTAATGTGACGGCTGCAAAGGTTAAGGAATAATTTCTAATCATCCACTTTTCATGAGTATCAATTTTTTTATGTTTAATGTTAGCCAGTGCCTGCGAGGCTGTGAATAGCCAACAAATCGATAAAAGGCCAAAACCCAACTGAGACATTACTCCTCCAGTCGCATGAAATGCCAAATAAAGGCCCGAAGTACCCCCAAATAAAATACCCATCATATAAATTCTTCCCATTGTGCGATGAAGCTTAATATTCTTTTCTCTAAATTTTGAGAATAGCGTAAAGGGACCGATAACTAATGCTAAAACACTAAATATAATATGTATATAAAGCATTGTGTACCATAGTGAACTTATTGTGGAATTTAACATTAGCTTTAGTTTTACAAACCCTGCTTGATGAGCATCCATGAAAAAATACTGAACAATAGAATAACTAGATATTAAAATTGCTAAGCAACAACTAAGAATTAGCCATGCTTTTTTATTCATACTACTACCTCCTAAAATTTTGTTTTTTCATAGCATACATGAAAGCTTTTTCTACAAAAGGTTAAGTATGCTTTTCTTCATACACCCCTCAAAATATATGAATAGTAGACTATTTTTATCCCCATTCAATTTTTGCCACATTCCCTTCTCTGTTTATACTGTAGCATTGCAATTAATTGCATTTTCTCTTTGCTATACAAGTGGTACTAAAATGAATATAAGTGGTCTTATTTAGCCCCTGAAAATAAAAGGGAAGACAGGAGTTAGGTCTTACACCCTCCCACCACATAAACACGAACGTTCAACATTAAAATGATTGTAATGATTAATAAATTACGAATATAATTTCAATTAGTGCCTATTCATCCATGCGTTTGTTCGTATTTATCACTTAATGGTCATTTTTAATTTACTTAATTGTGTACATTTTGTAGCGAGAGTGACACTATTTTGCTTAAATATTGAGAATTTTATTTTTTCTATTGAAAATTGAGTTATAATCCAGTAAAGTTCTTTTATCCTGCTTTTACGGTTAGTTCATCATTTTAGAATACATGCATAAACAAACTGTAAAAGCCTGATGGAAATTATCTACTATTCACGAGGAGAGAATCGACTCCTGTTGAATGAACAAAACTCACTTTATAAACAATAAGGAGTGTACCACTTTGACACAACGCGCATACAATTTTAACGCAGGTCCATCTGCACTACCGCTAGAAGTACTAGAAAGAGCTCAACAGCAATTAGTAAACTTCCGTGATTCAGGTATGTCCATTATGGAGATGAGTCACCGCAGTGCTATTTTTGATGAAGTACATAATGAAGCAATTGCTTTATTAAAAAAGCTTTATGCTATTCCAGAAAACTATGAAGTTCTGTTTCTTCAAGGAGGTGCCAGCCTGCAGTTCACAATGATACCAATGAACTTCCTTCAAGCAGATCAAAAGGCAAGCTATGTCTTATCAGGCTCATGGGCTGAAAAAGCCTTCAAGGAAGCCAAATTATTTGGTACACCTGTAGAAGCGGCAAGTACTAAAGAAAATCAATATCGTAGTATCCCAGCGTTAGCAGATATTCATTTCAATGAAGAGGATGCCTATGTGCATATTACTTCAAACAATACAATTTATGGTACACAGTGGAAGGAATACCCTGTGACAGGCAATGTCCCATTAGTGGCAGATATGTCAAGTGATATTCTTTCAAAACCAATCGATATCAGCAAATTTGGCCTTATTTATGCAGGAGCTCAAAAAAATCTTGGCCCATCTGGAGTAACGGTTGTCATCATTCGTAAAGATTTACTAGAAAAAGAAAATAAAAATATTCCTACGATGTTAAAATATACAACGCATGCTGATAGCAATTCTTTATATAATACACCACCAACTTTTGGTATTTATATGTTAGGTGAAGTATTAAAATGGGTAGAATCCAAGGGTGGCGTTGCAGAAATCGCGAAGCACAATGAGGTAAAGGCAAAAGTTATTTATGATGCGATTGATAATAGCAATGGCTTCTATAAAGGGCATGCTACACCAGAAAGCCGTTCTTTAATGAACATTACTTTCCGTGTCACTGATGAGGAGCTTGAAAAACAATTCCTAGCAGAAGCAAAGGCAGCAGGATTTATCGGCCTAAACGGACACCGCTCTGTAGGTGGTTGTCGTGCTTCAACTTATAACGCTGTACCATTAGAGGCTTGTGAAGCATTACGTGACTTCATGGTAGCTTTCCAACAAAAGCATCAATAATCTACTTTCTGAGAAGTATTTTCTCTCATCTCCAACCTAATGTAAAAAGACGAAGGAATAGATTGCTTATTCTTTCGTCTTTTTGTCTCCCTAGAAATCAAGCTTTACTCCCTACCACTTCAATCTTCGACTAATTTGCGACACTTTCTAAAAATGTTTAGTAATAATAGGATGCTTTTAAATTACTTATGATCTAGTGATTTACATTGGGGATATCTCATAATGCTAACTAACGTTAAGAAATTTATAGTCTTTTATATAGCCTATCGGACATATTGCCAATCTTCTTTCATTTTGATTTCATAGATTATTAATGTAAAGCACTACCTTTACAATAATAGATGAAGGGAGGTTTTTATAATGGAAGATAGAAGATATGGAACTTATATGAACTTTGACCACAATAAATGTTTTAAAAAATGTTGTAACGAGGCAGCAGCAAAACGTTGTCGTTGTGAAGAAGAAAAAGTTTGTCCCTGTAAAGAAGAAAAATGCACACCTAGAATGAGCGCTAACTGTAGAGGCTGTATCTGCCAACAATTAAGAAGATTAGAAGCTCCAGTTACACTAGACATCTTTTTAAATGGAGGTCAAAGCTTCTTAGGCGTGACTTTCATTTCCTTCGATCCTCAAAATTGCTGTGCCGTTTTCCTAGAGCCAGGTACAACAGGAACTTTAACTATAGATTGTAATCAAATTGATGCTATTCGTAGAGTAGCTTAATTACCAAATAAAAAGGATATTGCGAAGTATTGATGTACTTTCGCACTATCCTTTTTTCTATACCTTAAACTGTTTCATGTTTACAATCCGGACATTTACCATAAATCTCGAATTTATGATTTTCTATTTCATAGTTTGGCAGCTTTTCTCCAAGCATTTCCATAGGACATAAATTTAACTCTTTGACATTTCCACAATCCATACAGATAAAATGATGGTGATGATGCTCTGACTCACAATGCATACGGAAATTACGCTCTCCAGATAATTCTGTTTCCTCCAGTATGCCAAGTTTCACAAATGTAGCTAGGTTGCGATAAATGGTATCGAAACTCATACCTGGAAAATCTTTTTTTAAAACATCCAGTAAATCACGAGCCGTTAGATACTTATCAGTTGCTGCAAACATATCTAATATTAGCTCTCGTTTGTCCGTTTTTTTATAGCCGTTCTCTTTTAAAATTTCCCACGCTCTTGTACTATTCAAGACGCTACCTCCCCTTGTTTTGCAGCCACTTTAAATGCTATTTTCTTCCCTAGTATAACAAGTAACAAAATAAGAATGGAAGTGACCACAATCGTACCTCCTGGCGCTAAATCCAAATAAAAAGCACTTACTAGCCCTATTAGCACAGCTGCTTCCCCAAATACTATGGCATAAATAATTGTTTGTTTAAAGCCCTTAGCCAGTCGCATGGCAGCAGCCACAGGAAGTGTCATAAGCGATGACACAAGTAATATTCCAACGATGCGCATACTTGCGGCAATCACAAGTGCTGTCACAATCATAAACAACAGGTGAATCCAACGTGCAGGTAAACCGCTCGCCTTCGCATATTCCTCATCAAAAGATAGGACAAAAAGCTCTTTAAAAAATAAAAATAAAAAAATGATAACAACTGCAGCAATGCCCACAACTACCCAGAGATCCTGACGTGACACAGCCGATACAGAGCCAAATAAATAGCTCATTAAATCTGTACCAAAGCCACTAGCAAGTGAAATAAAGATAGCACTAATACCAATACCACCAGACATGATAATAGGAATCGCAAGCTCTTCGTAGTGCTTATATAGCCGTCTTAGTCGTTCGATTAATATAGAGCCACTCACAGAGGCCAGTATCCCTAAATAAATTGGATTAAGCATCGCTAGCGCTGTCACGGATTGACTAATGTATAGGCTTCCTGCTATACCAGCGAGTGTCACATGTGATAAAGCATCTGCAATAAGAGACAATCGACGTACAACAATAAAGACACCAAGTAGCGGCGCCAATATGCCTATTAGTAGCCCAGAGAAAAAGGCATTTTGTAAAAATTCATAATGTAAAATCGCTTCAATCATAGTGCCTTCCCCTTCTTAATGAATCTTTCTGACAGAATGACCATACCAAGCATCGAGTGCATCCTGAGAAATGCTGTCAAACTCATTTTTATAACCATGGAAGTGAATCGTTTGATTTAAACATGCCACATGACTGATGCGGTTTGATACTGTATCGACATCGTGTGTGACAAGAATCATTGTAATTCCCTGTTCCCGATTTAATTTCGCCAGCATATCATAAAATGATTGCACATTCTCATGATCAATGCCGACAGTTGGTTCATCTAATATTAGTAGCCTCGGTTCACTCACTAAGGCTCGTGCAATAAAGACCCGCTGCTGCTGCCCACCGGATAAATCGCCAATATTACGATGCATAAAAGCTTCCATTCCAACAGCTTTTAAGGCATTCAAAACTTTTTCTTTTGCATCGCGTCCCGGTCTTTTAAATAGCCCTAATTGTTTCGTTAATCCACTTTTTACTACCTCTTGGACGGTTGCTGGAAAACCTGAGTTGAAGGCATTAGATTTTTGTGAAACATATCCTATCCATTCACGGTGCTTAAAAGTAGTGCTGCGTTCACCAAATAACTTTATTTCTCCAGACATAGGTCTTAATAGTCCTAAAATAATTTTTAATAATGTAGATTTCCCAGAGCCATTTGGACCGAGTAGTGCTAAAAAATCACCTTCTTCTACATGAAAAGAGATATTTTTTAGGACTTGTGTATAGTCATATTGAAATGACACGTTTTCAATACTAATTAATGATTTTTTCATTCATGATCGCTTCTTTCTAATTCAAAATCATTACGATTTACAAATTGTAAGTATAAATGAAAGCCCGGTTTTTGTAAAGAAAAAAAGAATCCTATGTTTTATGATCTGGTGGAAATGTTGTTATAGTTCAAACAAGCGGCTTCCTGTACTCTGTGAACGATTATCCTATTTGTCTTGTGCTCATATCATGATCTTCTGCTGAATGAAGATAAAGATTTTCATAAAATTATTTTTTGAAGGAGGATTCGCTTTGAGTATTCAATTTTTACAGCAATTAGCACAAAGTAGTGATAAGGAAATTGTTGCCATTGCTCGTGCTGAAGGATTTGACATTACAACGTCTGAAGTAAAAAAACTTCGGCCCCATTTGGAGCAATTCTCATTTTCTTGGCTTTTTTTAGGCATACCTAAAGATATACTTGTTGAGGTTGAGGCTGTTTTAGGTAGAAAGCGTTCTCGTCAGCTTATCGCACTTTTTACGAAATAATTGAAAATGCCCGAAAAACAGTGTTCATTTCACTGATTTCGGGCATTTTGTGTTGTTATCCTTCTTTTAGCGCAGTGATTAACTCAGGTTTAAATTCACCACTTCGTAACATCTCTAGTTCATACTTATAAGGTGCCGATTTGGATTTAGCATCACTATTTAACGCAACATATGGAGTTTCTAGGATTTTAGGAATCTCCTTTAATTGCGGGTGGTGCACTACATAGTTTAATGCCTCAAAGCCAATATGTCCAAAGCCAATATTTTCGTGGCGGTCTTTTCCTGCACCTCGAACATTTTTAGAGTCATTGATATGAAGAACTTTAATTCGGTCAACACCGATAATTTTATCAAATTCATTCAATACACCATCAAAGTCCTCTACAATATTGTAGCCAGCATCATGTGTATGACATGTATCAAAACAGATAGTAAGGCGTTCATTATTCGTCACACCGTCGATAATTTTGGCAAGCTCTTCAAAAGAACGACCACATTCCGTTCCTTTACCCGCCATCGTTTCTAATGCAATTTGGACAGGATAATCCTGTGATAGCACTTCATTTAAGCCTTCAATAATTTTGGCTATACCTGCGTCAGCACCAGCACCAACATGGGCACCTGGATGTAAAACAATTTGGTTGGCTTCCAACGCAGCTGTCCGTTCAATTTCAGATTGTAAGAAATCTACACCTAGTTGAAATGTTTCAGGTTTTTCTGTATTTGCAATATTAATGATATAAGGTGCATGGACAACGATGTTTGTCATGCCATGCTCCTTCATGTGTAATAGACCATTCATAATATTAAGATCTGCAATAGCTTTACGACGCGTGTTCTGAGGTGCTCCCGTATAGATCATAAAGGTATTTGCCCCATATGAAAGGGCCTCTTTACTTGACCCTAGTAGCATTTCCTTCCCACTCATCGAAACATGTGATCCAAGTAGCATGAGAATGCCTCCTTATTTTTTCCCACGGGCTTTTAAGCGACGTTCACGTTTTTTTATTTTTTCCATTTCCCATTTCATATTACGCTTGTAGCCTGGTTTTACTTTTTTCGGCTTACGAACTAAAGATTTTGCCTTTGCATCGATTTCATTTTCATGCTTTACACGATTTTTTCGAGCATGGCGATCCTTTAATTCAGACCATTCTCCATCTTTTACGTCTTTTTGTACAAATGGGATGCCCATTTTCTCTACACGAATTAATGCATCCTCATCTGAAGGCTCAAACAAGGTGATGGCTGTTCCTTTATTTCCTGCACGCGCAGTACGTCCTACACGATGAATAAAGAATTCTAGGTCTTCTGGAATTTCATAGTTAATGACATGTGAAATCCCTTGAATATCAATACCACGAGCTGCCAAATCAGTAGCAACAATATATTGATAATCTAAATCACGAATTTGTTTCATCATCTTCTTACGATCACGGGGACTTAAATCACCATGTATTTGACCACAGCGAATACCGTTTTCATTTAAGTAACCTGCAACTTGCTCTGCCGTTTTACGCGTATTTGTAAAAATCACTGCTAAAAATGGATTAATTCCTTCTATCACATCTAATAAACGCTTATTCCGTGATTTCGAGCGAACTGGTACAAGCACAAAATCAATGCCCTCTGCCACTGGTCGCTTATCGTTCATATGGATGTGGACAGGTGTCTCCATATATTTCTTTAAGAAAGGCTGAAGTTTTTCTGGAATAGTTGCTGAGAATACAAACATTTCAAGATTTTCTGGCATTTGAGAAGCAAAGCCATCAATCTCCTCGATAAAGCCCATATCGAAGGCTAGATCAGCCTCATCGACAACTAAAATTGGTGCCGTATGCACAAATAACGCTTGCGCAGAAACGAGGTCACGAATACGTCCAGGCGTCCCAACAACAATTTGTGGCTGCGTTTTTAACTTATCAATAGAGCGTTGTTTGTCCGTACCCCCAATAAATAGTTTTGCTTGAATTGCTGTTCCTTCTATTAATTGGTTTAACGCATCAAAGATTTGCTGTGCAAGCTCACGCGTAGGTGAAGTAATCACAGCTTGTACTTCTTGTTTATCCGGATTAATACGTTGCACAATTGGAATTAAAAAGCTATGTGTTTTTCCTGTTCCTGTATGTGCCTGTCCAATAGCACTTTTCCCTTTTAATAGTAGCGGAATTATTTCCTTTTGAATTGGCGTCGGTTCTGTAAAGCCCAGTTTTGCTATTGCGTCCTGCAAAAATGGCTGAAAATTATAATCAGTATATTTTGACATCCTTCGTTCCTCCTAACATCTTTTCCATTGTATCATGATTCAACTTCTAGGTATATTAACCGCCTAATAACTTCAGCATGAACATTATTTATTAGTTTTATTATCCTTACAACAAAACCCTTATCAAAGGTACTGTAAATACTCTTAAGATGCAATCAAAAAAGTGCTACGTTATAATTAAAAAAAGCAAAGTTTTCGTATTTTTTATGTCTATTTATTGCAAACTAATCATTTGAATAATTACCACATGTTATGATGAGGAAGTAAGACACTAGAGGAAGATGATTTTATCATGAAGCAGCAAGATAGTAAAAAGCAAAAGACATCGTGTAGCTACATGATTTACACAATTGGTGGCGTTGATGTTTCATTTGAAGTTATTGGTGTTCCTGAAGTGTTACAGCAAGCCATTCATTCAGCATCATTTGAAGGTGAATCAATTGTTTCGATTTGGGAGACAGCAGCTTCTATTCTACCAAACAATGTTGTTCTTTCAGAGTGTACTGTAAAAGGAATTAATGCATACCGTGATATTTTTCCCGGCAGTTAGGGAATTATTGACACAAGGTTACTTCCCTGAGAAGCTCGTAACAAAACGTATTTCATTATCGAAGCTTTACCATATATCAGGTAGAGAGGACCTAAACGCTTCTCTACCTGTTTTAATCATTCCCCTTTTCTTTCCTCTATTTTCTTCATGATTGCTAGATTAGCCATAAGAACATTGACCCTATTTTCCCCAAAAATCCCCAGTGCTCGTGTTTCTGTATAAGTATCTAAAATATTTCTAATCTCTTGTTCTGAAAGTCCACTTGCTTGAACAATACGTTGGATTTGTATTTCTGCAGCCTTTACACTGATATGGGGATCTAGCCCTGAACCAGAGGCCGTCATTAAATCTGCAGGAATACCCTGTCGTTCAACAGCAGGATTGGCTAGCAAAAATTTCTCGATATCTGCTTCTATTCGTTTCTTTAATTCAGGATTCGTTGGTGCATAATTAAAGGAACCTGAGCTAACATCACTATAGTTCAACTGATCATTTTCATCAGGAATTGTATCCTTCATTGTGTACACATTATAATTTATAGATGACACTCGTCCCCAGAAATAGGCGGGCTTCAAAAATTCCTGACCGATTAATTCTGAACCTCTAGCTTGCCCATCAACTTCTATTAAGCTACCGTTTGCCTTGTGTGGAAACACTCCTTGTGCTAATGCAGTTACTGCTAATGGATAAATAAAGCCACAAAGAAGAAACATTGTGAATGTAATCAGTATTGCTTGCTTTGTATACTCAAAAAATTTACGCATCTCTCTTCCTCCTATAGTCCAAATATCTGAAACAGGGGTGCTATCATAACATCGATCAACTTTATGCCGATAAAAGGAGCTACGACACCTCCTACTCCATATACGAATAAGTTTTTATTTAGTAACTTCGAAGCACTCATAGGCTTGTATTTGACCCCTTTCATGGCGACAGGAATAAGCAGAGGTATAATAATCGCATTGAATAGTAATGCAGAAATAATAGCACTTGAGGGCGAATTCAATTGCATCACGTTTAATACATTCATCTCTGGAACAGCAACCATTAGCATTGCTGGAATGATGGCGAAATATTTTGCCATATCATTCGCAATACTAAATGTTGTGAGGGCACCACGAGTCATAAGTAACTGCTTCCCAATTTCAACTACTTCGATAATTTTAGTAGGATTTGAATCTAAATCCACCATGTTAGCAGCTTCTTTTGCTGCATTCGTTCCTGAATTCATAGCGAGTCCTACATTTGCTTGTGCCAATGCTGGTGCATCATTCGTCCCATCACCAGTCATCGCTACTACTTTTCCTTGTGCCTGTTCATCTTTTATGACTTGAATCTTGTCCTCAGGTTTACTTTCTGCAATAAAGCTATCCACACCCGCTTCCTTTGCAATAGCTGCTGCGGTCAGGGGGTTATCTCCTGTACACATAATTGTTTTAATTCCCATTGCTCGTAGCTGTTCAAAGCGTTCCTTTAATCCAGCCTTCACCACATCCTTTAAATAAATAACACCTATAATTTTCTGGTTTACTGCTACTACTAGTGGTGTCCCACCAACAGAGGATACTCGATGAATAAGCTGATCTAAATTCACTGGAACGTTATGTCCTGCATTGATACACTCTTGTTTAATCGTATCATAAGCACCTTTTCGAATTTTTGTCCCATCCTGCATATCTAACCCACTCATTCTTGTCTGTGCTGTAAATGGGATATGTTTACTATTTTTTATGATTTGTTCTTCATTATCAGTATTCATACCTAATTCGCATGCTAGTGATAGAATAGACTTCCCTTCAGGTGTGTCATCTGTTAATGAACTAAAATAAGATGCTTGCACTAAATCTTTATTTTTCACACCTTTTACAGGTAGAAATTCAGAAGCCATGCGATTCCCGTAAGTGATTGTGCCTGTTTTATCTAAAATTAATGTATCCACATCCCCACATGCCTCTACAGCCCTTCCAGACATGGCAATAACATTGAACTGTGTCACCCTATCCATTCCCGCAATACCGATAGCTGATAATAATCCACCAATTGTTGTGGGAATTAAGCAGACTGTCAGAGCAATTAATGTTGCGATTGAAATAGGCACGTTTAGATAAGTTGTCATAGGATAAAGTGAGACAACCACTAGTAAAAAAATAATGGTTAAGCTTACTAAAAGCGTATTGAGAGCCACCTCATTCGGCGTTTTTTTGCGACTAGCACCTTCAATAAGCGTTATCATTTTATCTAAAAATGATTCACCAGGCATTGAAGTAATTTCAATCATTAGCCAATCGCTTGTAACAGTCGTACCACCTGTCACTGAAGAAAAATCACCCCCACGCTCTTTGACTACTGGTGCAGATTCACCTGTTATCGCCGATTCATCTACAGTAGCTATTCCATCGATGACCTCTCCATCGTTTGGTATAACCTCTCCTGCTTGAACTAACACAATATCGCCCTTTTTTAATTCATGTGCCTGTTTCATTATTTCAGAACCATCATTTAGCAAAACACGGGCCTGTGTAACGGTTTTTGTCTTTTTTAAGGTTTCAACCTGTGCTTTTCCTCTTCCCTCTGCAATCGACTCTGCAAAATTCGCAAATAAAATAGTAATAAAAAGAATGGTTGCCACAATTGCATTATACAATCTCTCATTTTCTGCAATTTCACCCCCAAAAATAGATGGAAATAAAGCTAAAAGCAGAACCAACAAAAATCCCACCTCTACTACAAACATTACAGGATTTTTCAGCATATATATCGGATGAAATTTTTTTAACGCATCTATCAAAGCGCTTTTTAGCATAGTGCCAGTGATAAAGGTTTTTCTTTCAATTTTCATACGTGTCTCTCCTCATTCCGCATAAAGTTGTAGATGCTCAGTGATTGGTCCCAGTGCAATCGCAGGCAAAAATGTCAGAGCACCAATCATTAAAACAATTGCCACAAGTAGAAATGTAAACATGGTATTGTCCGTTTTCAACGTTCCTACAGAATCAAGATGCCACATTTTTTTAGCCAGTAAGGACGCAATTGCTAGCTGAATGATGATTGTTACATAACGACCAAAGAACATAGCCAGACCCGTTGTAACATTCCAAAATAAGGAATTGTCAGATAGTCCCTCAAAGCCCGAGCCATTGTTTGCTGAAGCAGAAGCAAATTCATAGAGTACCTGTGATAATCCATGTGCACCTGGATTCGTTATCCCTGCTACGCCCTGTGGTAAAGCAACAGCAAGAGCTGAAAATAGCAGAATAATAGCAGGGTGAATTAGAATACAAAGAGCAATAAGCTTCATCTCCTTCTCTTCAATTTTTTTGCCTAAAAATTGAGGTGTTCGACCAATCATTAAACAAGCAATGAAGATTGTTAGCAACACATACATCATCATGTTCATAAGACCGACGCCCTTACCACCAAAGACAACATTTAGCATCATATTAAACATCGGTACAAGTCCACCTAGCGGAGTTAACGTATCATGCATATTGTTGACAGATCCAGTTGTAAAAGCTGTGGTCACTGTCGTAAATAACGCAGACTGCGCCACCCCAAAGCGCATCTCCTTACCCTCCATACTACCAAGTTGCTGTGTAATTCCCAGTTCATTTACAATGGGATTACCTGCTCGCTCTGATATATAGACAGTCACTAATCCAGCAAGGAACAACATGGTCATTGCTACAAAAATTGCTAATCCCTGCTTGCTAACTATGGGCTTCCCTTTTCTAGAAGCTATCATTAAGCTAAATGCTACTATACAGGCTCCAGGCAGTAGCATCATTGACAGCATTTCAATCATATTTGAAAGGACCGTTGGATTTTCAAATGGAGTAGTAGAATTTGCTCCATAAAAACCACCTCCGTTTGTTCCTATATGCTTAATAGACTCAAGTGAAGCTACAGGCCCTAGTGCAATATCTTGTAATTTCCCTTCTATCGTTTGTACAGTTTGATTGGCTTTGAAGGTTTGTGGTGTACCCTGTGATACCAAAATAATAGAAACTACTATAGAAAGTGGTATTAATATCCTTGTAAGGATACGAACAAAATCTACAAAGAAGTTACCAATTGTATCCGTTTTAGCCACAATACGACGACAGAATGCCATACACGCTGCATAACCTGTAGCTGCTGATGTGAACATCATAAAAATAATGACGAGCATTTGTGATAAATAACTAAGCCCTGATTCACCACTATAATGCTGAAGATTTGTATTTGTCATAAATGAAATAATAGTATTAAAAGATAGTGATGCTTCCATATTGTCAATCTTATTGGGATTTAAAAACAAGATTGCCTGAGTTCGTAATAGAATATAGCCAATTAACACCATACAGGCATTTGATAGGATTAAAGAAAGCACATATTGTTTTCCTGTCATATCCACTCTTTTAATACCACAAAGTTTATAAATAAACCCATCCAATCTATCCATGATTGGATCAATCCATGTTCCTTGTTGCATTGCCACCCGATATAAATAATGACCTGTAACGATAACGAGTGGTACATACATAATTAAAACAATGGCTATTTGCCACATAGTGCAACCTCCTAAAGCCTATTAATAATTTTCAGGATATAGTAATGCATGCCCTAGATAACCAAAAAGGAATACAAGTACAATTCCTATAAAAATCCACATTCAATTCCCCCCTTACTTTTCTTCCACTAGCTTAAAGCACCAAGCAGCTAACCCATAAAGACCTACAAAGCCGATAATTAGTAAACCAATCATAAATAAGTCCAACCATCAAAACCCCCTTCGTTATTAGGATGCTCTCATCATACTTACTTTCAGATTAATGTAGTGTTAGGAAATCGTTTTTTCTATTAAGAAACTATAAAGGGCGTAAATCTTAATACTTTCTTAATGGAAGATAACGCTATAATACAAATATGAGGTGAAGGATGATGGAACAAGAACGACCTGCTCCAGAGACATTTTTAGCGAGGCTTCAACAGGAGAAACACGTTATTGGAAAGCTCAAAATTTTTCTTGGCTATGCTGCTGGCGTAGGGAAAACCTATGCAATGCTAGATGCAGCACAACAGGCTCAAACGCTTGGTAAAGATGTGGTGGTTGGCTATGTAGAGCCTCATCCTCGTCCAGAAACATTAGCCTTACTCGAAGGGCTTGAGCAAATTCCTACAAAAAAAATAAGATATAAAGAGAAAGACTTTCAGGAATTAGATATTGATGCTGTATTAAGTCGTAAACCAGAAATTGTTCTTATTGATGAATTAGCGCATAGTAATGTACCAACAATGCGACACAAGAAGCGCTTTGGAGATATAGAGGAATTACTTGCAAAGGGAATTCATGTCTATACAACAGTAAATATTCAACATATTGAAAGTCTTCATGATTTGGTAGAAGAAATAACTGGTATCAAGGTTCGGGAACGTATACCAGATTACTTAATAGATCAGGCCGCACAAATAAAAATTGTAGATATTGAACCCGATGAGTTAATTCAACGTTTACAGGATGGCAAGATTTATAGCAAGCAACAAGCTGAGAAAGCCCTACAATCTTTCTTTTCTAAGCAAAATTTAATAGCTCTTCGAGAAATTGCACTACGTAGAGCTGCTGATACGATTACCTATAAACAAATTAACAGCAACGAATCGATGAAACATTCTGTACAGATTGAAGAGCATATTCTTGTCGGTATTAGTAGCTCTCCTACAAATGCTAAGGTTATTCGAAATGCCGCACGACTTTCGCAAGCTTTGCATGGCAAATTCACTGCCCTTTATGTACAAAAGGTACAGGAAAGCGATAGGACAACCGCAAACTCAGAGCGATTGCAGCAACATATAAAGCTTGTTGAACAGCTTGGTGGTCACGTGGTCATTGTTCAAGAGGATGATATTGCAGCAGCTCTTGCTAATTATGCTCAAATTAGCGGTGTGACAAAATTGGTCATCGGTAGAACAAGCATGAGAAAAAGATGGTGGCAACCAAGTACAAAAATTAGCGATCAACTGACTGAATTTGTACCAAATTTAGCTATTCATATAGTACCAGATCAGGAAAATGAACAATTCTATCTGCCTAAAATAAATATACAATGGTCATTTGACTGGCTTGACTTGTTAAAAATGATTTTCATATTTGGCTTTGTATCCATTATCAGCTTGTATTTATATTCACTTGGCATTAGTGAATCAAATGTTATTACGATTTATATTCTAGGTGTTTTAATGCTTGCTATCTGGTCTTCCGGTTGGATAATGAGCATTATTAGCTCCATCACTGCTGTACTACTCTTTAATTACTTATTTACTGAACCACGATTCTCATTTGATGCCTATCATCGAGATTATCCAATGACCTTTGTAATCATGTTCCTTTCAGGGCTCATCACAAGTAGCTTAACAAAAAAAATAAAAAAGCAGACGCTGATAGCTGTGCGTAAATCCTATAGAATGGAGGTGCTTCTTGATGTAAATCGGAGGCTCCAACATGCTAAAACGATTGATGATATTATTACGGAGGGTATGGTACAAATTGTTAAGCTAGTAGAAAAGCCCGTACAATTCTTTGAAATAGAAAATAACGCCATTGTTAAATCAATTTTTTTTCATACGGAAAGCATGTCAAATAGTGAAAATAAAAAAGCAGCCTCCCTTTTTGGAAATCCTAATGAGCATGGAGTGGTGAGTTGGGTTATTAATAATAAGCATGTAGCAGGTGTTTCCACTGATATATTTCCAGAAGTAAGTGCCTACTATTTACCTGTTATGTCAAATGGGTATGTGAAGGGTGTTATTGGCATTGCATTGTCAAAGGAATTACCATTACCTGCATTTGAGCGTAATATTTTGCATGCTATTATCAATGATTTTTCGTTTGCGCTCGATAAATGGTATTTACAGAAGCTCAATGAAGAAGTAGCCAGAGAGGCTGAAATGGAACAAATGCGTGCTAACCTTTTGCGTGCTATCTCACATGATTTAAGAACACCGCTAACAGCTATTTCTGGAAATGCAGATATTTTATTGACGAATGCAAGTTATATTCCAGATAATGAAAAAAACAAATTGTATGAAGATATTTATAAAAATTCAAAATGGCTTGTACAAATGGTTGAGAACTTACTCGCTGTTTCAAAATTAGAAAATGGACAATTCGCTTTAGAGATGCATTTGGAACTTGTAGAAGAAATAATACAAGAGGCACTTTGTCATGTCGTTCGTCTAAATAATACTCATAAAATATCCTATCAAATTGAACCAGAATTCTTATTTGCTTTTATGGATGCACGACTAATCATTCAGGTTCTGATTAATATCATTGATAATGCTTTGACCTACACACCTCCCGGTAGTGTGATTACGTTACAAGTAAAAGAATCTTCTGGTTTAGTAGATTTCATTATTTCTGATGATGGGCCAGGTATTGATGATGCTATAAAAGACACGCTTTTTGAGCCATTTACAACCGGAAAAAAACAGCGCAGCGATAGTCGAAGAGGTCTAGGATTAGGCTTAGCACTTTGTCAAACCATTTTAAAATTACATGGGAGCGTAATACATGTATCAAATAATCAACCTCAGGGTACAGTCTTTCATTTTTCACTAAAAAAGGAGTCATGATGTTCCATGAATAAACGAATTCTTGTAGTCGAAGATGACCTAGCCATTGGCAATTTACTCAAGATGACATTAGCTACACAACACTATGAATTCGACATCGCATACAACGGGAACGGTGCATTACAAAAGGCTCTTACTATGAAGCCAGATGTAATCATTCTGGATTTAGGACTACCGGATATGGATGGTGTAGAGCTTATTACAAAGATTAGAAGCTGGACCCAAACCCCTATTATTGTTGTCAGTGCGCGTGGAGAAGAACAAGATAAAATAAATGCATTGGATGCTGGTGCAGATGATTATGTCACTAAGCCTTTTAGTGTAGAGGAGTTACTAGCACGCATACGAGTAGCACTGCGAAGAATGATGTATGAGCATCAGCTCGAAAATGAACCCTCTATCTTTGAGAACGGCCATTTACAAATAAACTATTTAGCAAATACAGTGTTTGTCAATGGGAAAGAGGTGCATTTAACACCTATAGAATATAAGCTGTTGGTCATTTTATCTAAGCATGTTGGCAAAGTATTAACACATAATTTTATTTTAAAGGAGATTTGGCATAATGTTCTCCAATCGGATGTCCCTAGCCTTAGGGTTTTCATGGCAACACTTCGAAAAAAAATAGAGAACGATCCAACTAACCCAACATTAATACAGACCCATGTTCGTGTCGGGTACAGAATGCTACGTTGTTATGATGAAGAATAATGTGTACTGAAGATATTTTTAAAAAAATATAATAAAGAGGTTCCAAAATTTTTGGAACCTTCTCGCTTGTATAAAAAATAATTACAGACTATCGTAGTCTACAGTCCTCATTTAAATTTTAAATTTATTGATTTCTTCCTTCACTATTAGAGCTTCTTCGCTTAATGATTTTGCAACGGCATTTATTTCTTCAATCGTTGCTGCTTGCTCTTCAATTGTTGAGGCAATTATTTCTGATTGCTGTGCAGCTTGAACAGCAGAGTTAGACATTTCATTGACCGATGCAGCCATTTCTTCAGTGCTTGCAGATATTTGCTGTGTGGAGGCTGAAACATCTTCAATTTGCCCTGTCATCTCACGAATGGCATGTAGAATTTCATCAAAAGACTTTTGCGCATTTTGAATAAATGTGACACCCTCATCCACATTTAATACCGTTACACCTACAGCTTTATCTACTTCCTTCATTTCCTGCTGAATATTTGCAATCAAATCAACAATTTGATTGGCAGATGCTTTCGATTCCTCTGCTAACTTTCGTACCTCATCTGCTACAATTGCAAAGCCTTTACCATGTTCACCAGCACGAGCTGCCTCAATAGCAGCATTTAATGCTAGAAGATTCGTCTGTTCAGTAATATCTGTTATTACTTTTGTAATATGAACGATTTCTGCTGATTGTCTATTTAACTGCTTAATACGCTCATTTGTCTTATTAGAAGATTCCTGAATGATTGCTATTTGATTTTCTGCGATATGTAATGTTTTTTCGCCATCATTCGCAATAGTTTGGGTTTCTATAGCCTTTGAATGAAGCACTTGCGTAGCCTCCGCTATACGTTGCACCCCTTGGGCTGTTTCATCCATTGCAATTGAACTCTCACGACCAGTGGCTGCTGCTTGATGATCATTTGTTGCCATTCCCTCTACTAAATTTGCAACATCATTGGAGGAATGAGAAATGACATCTGTACTTGCAGCTAATTGTTCGGCTGCGGAAGTAGTATGCTCAACATTGGCAGTCATACTATGTATCAAAGAATGTAAATTAGTTTTCATTAAATTAAAGGAATCTGCTAAAATCCTAATTTCATCATTTGTTCTGACCTCTATATCCTTTTGACATAAATCACCTTTAGCAATTATTTCTGCAGCAGATGTTAATTTATGAACAGGAACTACAATGGAACGTACAAGAATAATGCCGACTACGATACAAATCAGGACAATAATGCCGAATATCCATAAAAACCACTGCTTATTATCATCTATAAGCTTTTCAATATCGGCTAAAGATTTTTGCATTTGTGTAATGCTTTCTTGTTGGAACATCTCTACTTTTTCATTGATTTCAATAGATGTCGTATCAAATTCTAGCATTATCTTATTGCCCTGTTCAGGTCCCCCTTGAATATAGCTTTTAGCCATTTCTTGACCAGTGCTATAATAATGATCAAATGCTATTTTAATCGCATCTAGTTTTTCCTGTTTTTGAGGATGCAAGCTTTTCAGCTGATCTAAATTTTGATTAAAAATTTTACTATATTTTTCTGCTTGCTCAAATCCATCATCTAAATTATCTAGTGCTCTTGTAGCACTAATATCTGTCAAGTATTGCTGAACCTGAACCACTGCTAGCTTCATCTCATCTGCTAGTAGTGCTGATTGCAATGTCTTTTCCTTCATTAAGTATATTTGCTCTAATTGGGATTTGGCATTTTGTTGCTGAAAAAACCCCATCATTAGCACTAATAATACAATAATACCAAAGGACACCATACTCCTCACTTTAATTGACACAAAATACCCCCTATACAAGATTCCTCTATAATATTCTAACAAAAATACCTTTTCGTAATATTTACATAATAAATTCAAAACACAGGTATTAATAATCCATTATACCCCTGCATGCAGCAGAAAAAGTGTAAAAACTGTGACGTTTTAAGAAATTTTCCTATTTATTGGTACGTACTAGGTAAAACGAACAAAGCCAATTCCTGATCACGTGTTTTCTTTGTCTTTATCGAACGCTAGCATAACCATCTGCATATCATATCTATAATCAGGTATGTCATCAATGATAAACAAGTATTGAAAGGAGATCATTATGGTATTTCGACCACCCTATCAGTTTCCAATGTATCCCGGCGGCATGAGAATGCCCATGCAAATGCAAATGCCAATGCCACCACAACAGATGTCACCGCAGTCCTTTTTTCCTCCTGGAGGCTTCCCAATTCAACCACGAATTCCGGGTGGCCTTCCAATGTCTAGTGGAATAGGAAATTTTGGAGGGCAAATGCCGATGCCGCCAGTTCAGGGAGCCTCTAAAATCGGCTCATTTTTAGAACAAGCAAATAGCTTGTTTAACTCGGCCAAAACCTATACACCCTATATACAGCAAGCGATGCCTATGGTAAAAAATATTCCTTCCCTATTAAAATTGTATAAAGGGTTTCAAGGTCTTCCGTCTGCAAAGGATGGGGCCTCTAAAGCGACAGCAAGTGAAGGAACAGGTTCTGCAAAAAGTGCAAGGTCTTCTCGGCAAAATGCATCGTTCACTGCGCCAGATCCAATTCCATCCAAACCACGTATTTTCCAGCCACCTATGTAGATGAACGTTTCTTTGTATTCATCGTCCCCGTCCGTTATAATGTAGGTAGGTAAGCTTGAAAGGAGTCACAACCATGCAAGTATTAAAAATTAATCCACGTGGCTATTGCTACGGTGTTGTTGATGCGATGGTTATCGCGCGTAACGCCGCACTCGATAAAACATTACCAAGACCTATCTACATTTTAGGGATGATTGTGCATAATAAACATGTCACAGATGCCTTTGCAGAGGATGGCATCATCACATTAGATGGTGATAATCGTTTAGAAATCATAAAACAGGTTGAAACTGGCACTGTTATTTTCACAGCGCATGGCGTTTCACCTGAAATTCGTGAAATTGCGAAGCAAAAAGGTTTAGTATCCATTGATGCTACATGTCCTGACGTAACCGTTACCCACGATTTAATTCGTGAAAAATCAGCAGAAGGC
>Ga0213828_1000344_pt1 | contig 47029 bp, 39 predicted proteins | sample MC6MC0897MG_FD_180664 | JGI IMG/M metagenome (GOLD analysis project Ga0213828, IMG submission 180664) | Enriched soil aggregate microbial communities from Iowa State University, Ames, United States - MC6-MC0897-MG | ecosystem: Environmental > Terrestrial > Soil > Unclassified | place: USA: Iowa...
CTGTTTCGGGCCAGTGAGGCCTGTGATATTTGCGCGCGACCGCCTTGTTTGTACGACGCTATATAGGGGCGGGCGCCAAAGGGCCGCGCGGCAATGCTTCAGGAATAACTGGCCCGAAACAGATGTGGGAGCGGCCTTGCGCCGCGAAGCGCCGCGCGGGCGGCGCTCGATCTCATAGGCGCTGAACCTCCCAAGCCCTACACCAAGGCCTACTTGAACCCCGTAACCGCATGCGGCACATAAGGCGCTTCCAGCCGCATGACCTCTTCATCACTCAACTCAAGCCCCAATGCCGCAATGGCATCGTCAAGGTGCGCAGGCTTCGATGCACCAATAATCGGTGCAGACACGCCGCGGTGCCCCAGCACCCAGGCCAACGCCACCTGCGCCATGGGTACGCCACGTTCAGCGGCAATCTGCTCGACCACATCAATCACCCGGCCATCCTCGGCTTCGGTCCGCTCATAGAACGACTTGCCGGAAATATCGCTCAGCGTGCGCGCCGTTTCCTGCCCCTTGGGCCGGGTCAGCCGCCCGCGTGCCAGCGGGCTCCAGGGCATCAGCCCAACGCCTTGGTCCTGGCACAAGGGGATCATTTCCCGCTCTTCTTCCCGATACACCAGGTTGAGGTAGTTCTGCATCGAGACGAACCGGCTCCAGCCATTGGCCGCGGCAACGTGCTGGGCTTTGGCGAACTGCCAGGCATACATCGACGAGGCACCGATGTAGCGGGCCTTGCCGGCCTTGACCACATCGTGCAGCGCTTCCATGGTTTCTTCGATGGGGGTGTGATAGTCCCAGCGATGCACCTGATACAGGTCGACGTAATCCACCCCCAGGCGGCTCAGGCTCGCGTCGATACTGCTGAAGATGGCTTTGCGCGAAAGGCCCTGCTCATTGGGCTTGCTGGCGCCTTCCCACATGTTCGCGGGGTAGAAGACCTTGGTCGCGATCACCGTGTCTTCACGGCGCGTAAACGCCTTGAGCAGTTGGCCCAGGATGACCTCCGAGGTGCCGGCCGAATAGCTGTTGGCCGTGTCGAAGAAGTTGATGCCCTGTTCCACCGCGTGGCGGATGATCGGGCGGCTCTGGTCTACATCCAGGGTCCAGGGATGGGTACCGGCATCGGGGTCACCGAATGTCATGCACCCCAGGCACAGCCGGGAGACATCCAGGCCGGTGTTTCCGAGTTTGACGTACTGCATCTGCGTGCCCTCTCTGGCGGCATTGCCCGGCGCAGTTGCCGAGCGATGGCACAAGGTTAACGGCGATGCGGCACTGCGCAAATTCCCGGAATGTGCAGGCGGTGTTTGCAAAAATTCACAAGCGAAGCAGGGGCTACACCTGTTCGATCAAAAAGTCGGTCACGGCTTTGATGCGGGGTGTATTGCGCACGTCCTCGTGAACGGCCAGCCAGATTTCGATGCTCATCGAACTGTTTTCGTTGGCTGGCTTGAGCCCGTATTCCTCAGCCATGAAGGCGGGCAGGCAGGCAATGCCCACGCCCCCGGCTGCTGCCTGGGCCTGGATGCGCAAGTCGTTGCTTTGCAGGGCAAAAGGGCGGCCTGTGGCGTGCTTGAGCAGCCACAGTTGCTGTGGGGATTTGGCCTGGGAGTCGTCGTAGCCGATATACACCTGCGGTTCGCGTTGGCGCAGGTAGGCCGCCGAGGCGTACAGCGTGTATTCCAGATGGCCGAGCAAGCTGGCCACCAAGGTGGGTTCGGTGGGCCTGGCCAAGGCGATGGCCACGTCTGCTTCGCGACGCGCCAACGAGGCGCGTGACTTGCTGCCGACCAGTTTTAACTGCAAATGGGGGTAGCGTTGATACAGTGCCCCCAGCCTGCGCGCCACCATGCTGCCCAGCAGCGCAGGGGGGGCAGCAATCACCACTTCGCCTTCAACGGTGTGCTGGTCGGCACTGGCAAAGTGCTCCAGTGCAAACGAAGAGGCCAGCATCTGCTCGGCGAACTCGCCGACCCGCAAGCCTTGTTCGGTGAGGGCGTAGGCCCGCGGCCGACGGTCCACCAGTTTGAGCTGCAAGGACGCTTCGAGCGAGCTGATGCGCCGGGCCACGGTGGCGTGGTCAACGCCCAGGCGCTTGGCGGCGGCCGAGAGCGAGCCGGCGCTGATGAAAGCAGAAAAGTGACGCAGGTCTTCCCAATCGAACATGACAGGCCTCGGCTGTGAGGCCTGATGATACGCGGATTCAGGCAGTGCCCGTCAGCCGGGTTGTACCGCCATATGCTCAGCCCGTGCCTGCAGGCGCGCCACGCCGGGCACGCACAGCATGGCCAGCAGGGCTACGCCCGCCGCCACATAACCGAGCGACGATACACCGAACGCCGGGATGACCAACCCGCCCAGCAGCGCGCCCAGGCCGATCCCGGCATTGGCGGCAGATACGTTGGTAGTGCCGGCCAACGCCTGGGAATGCGACACCGCGTTCATCACCCGCACCTGGCAGATGGGGTACAGCGCCGTGTTGGCGATGCCCCACAGTGCCAGCGCCGCCCAGAGCGTAACCGGTGCAGAAGCCAGCGGGCTGAATGCCGCCATGCCCACCCCTAGCAAAGCCAGGAACAGCGCAGTGGCCTTGATCGGCGATTGCCTGACCGCGCGGCCACCCAGCCAGTTGCCCAGCAAACCGATGGCACCGAAGCCCATCAGCCACCAGCCGACATCTGCTGTTGCCACACCTGCGGTGCGCTCAAGCATGTCCGCGAGGTAGGTGTAGGCAATGAACATGGCGGTGAACACCAGGACCGAGAGGGCCACGTTGGCCAGGAAGATCGGTTCACGGAAAATTCGCGCCTGCTGGCTGAAGTCGACTTTAGGCTGGCGGGCAACCGCTGGCATCCAGGCCAGCACGGCAAAGGCCATCAGCGCTGAGGCGGCGGCCAATACCCAGAAGGCGCCGCGCCAGCCGATGGCATTGGCCGCCAAGGTACCCAGCGGGATACCGAGCAGCAGGGCCGCTGAAATGCCCAGGTACACCTGCGCGACGGCCTGCCCCTGGCGATCTGCGCTGACCATCCTGGCCGCCGTCTCGCTGGCCGTCCCCCAGAAAACCGGCAGTGCCAGGGCGGGCAAGAATCGCGCTACTGCTAGCACCCAGATGTTCGGCGCAATGGCAGCAAGCGCATTGGCCGCAGCGAACAAGGCCAGGATGGCTGCGAACAGCTTGCGCCTGTCCAGGTGGGCAAGTGCTGCTGTCAGCGGCGGGCCGGCGAGCATGACGGTGAAGGCGAACAGCGTGATCAGCTGCCCGGCACTGGAAATCGACACATCAAGGTCTCTTGCCAGCCCCGGCAGCAGGCCAACCATCAAAAACTCGGTGGTTACGATCAGAAAGGCCGAGGTGGCGAGGATCAACGTCCCCAAGGTGGCGCGTCGATTGGTCGCCAAGCCCAGGGGAGGGCGTTCAACAGCAGTCATGCAGGCAGTTCCTGAAATCAAAGGTGCTGCCATTGTATTGATTCAAAAAAAGCTTATCGCTGGCAAAAATTCACTGGCTTGGCGAATATTATTCACTAATCACCGGGCTGCAGAACGTGGCCGTCCATGCGCAGTGATTGCAGCAATACGTCCAGTAACGCCCTGACGCGTGGCAGGGCCTCGCGCTTCCTGAGCCATACCACGTTCATCGGCAAGCCCTCTGTTGCCAGGTGCGGCAACACCTCAACCAACTCGCCACAGGCCAGTTGCTGGTTGACCAGCCAGGTAGGCACCTGGGTGATGCCCAAGCCTTGCAGCACGGCTTGTACCACACCTTCGCCATCGCCAATGGCAAGCCGCGCCGGCATGAAGCGCCGTTCCATTTCGCCAGGCTGGGTACCGGTCATGTGCCAAGGGCTGCCCAAACCGTCGGCTTGCCCGTAAACCACACAGTCATGGGCGTGCAGGTCACGCTCATCGACGGGCGTGCCACGCGCTTGCAAGTAGGCCGGTGACGCGCAAAAGATGACCCGCTGAGCGCCGATGAACTGGTGGCCCAGCTCGTCCGGCCAAACGTCCGGGCCGCCGATACGTACCACGATATCGATGCCCTGTTCGGTCGGGTTGACGAAGCTGTCGGTAAAGGACACGTGTGGCTGCAGCTGATGATGGCGTTTGACGTAGTCGAGGATGACCGGCAATACGTGCAGCCGCCCGTAGGCCGCAGGCAGGTCGATACGCACTCTGCCTCGCGGCTCGAAGTAGTCCTCGTGCAGCGACAGCTCCGATTCTTCGAGGTCGGCCAGCACCCGTGAGCAGGTCTTGTAGAAGGTCTGCCCCGCGTCAGTCAGGGCAAGCCGGCGGGTGGTGCGTTCGAACAGGCGCAGCCCCAGGCGCGCTTCCAGCCGCGCGATACCTTTACTGACCGCCGAACTTGTCAGGTTCAGGCGCTGCGCTGCCGCCGCAAAACTGCCGAGGTCTGCAACGCAGACAAATACATCGATGCCTTTCAGGCGCTCTGATGAGTGCACATCAACCCTTATGTCATGAATAGCCGTCTTGCCACTTTAATTGAACCGAAGCGACAGTGCTTGGGTCGCAGTGTTTAACTCTGGCAAAAAGGATGTTGACGATGAAAGCGATGACACGACTGTTCACGGGTTTGGCCCTGGTGGGTGCACTGGGGGTTAGTGCTGCCTGGGCGGATCAGCCAGGCGCCGACTGGAAGGTGAACAAAGACCAGGCCGAAGCCGCGCTGAAGAGCGCCGGCTACACCCAGATCACCAAGATCGAGGCCGATGATGGCCATTGGGAGGGCGAGGGTATCAAGGCAGATGGCAAGCAGTACGAATTCCACGTTGATCCGCACACTGGCGCCATTACCAAGGATGAGTTGGACAAGTGACCGGGTGCTGAACGAATACGACCCGCGCCTGTGCGCGGGTTTTTTTTGGGGGTAGCGGCATGACAGGGTGGGAGTGAATGGCTGCGATGTGTTCGTCGGGGGGGTAGGGGGAGGGCTATGGGCTGTCTTTAGGTTTGCAGGGGGCGGATATCGAGCGCCGCCCGCGCGGCGCTTCGCGGCGCAAGGCCGCTCCCACATTTGTTTCGGGCCAGTGAGGTCTATAGCATTTGCGCGCGACCGCTTTATTTGTACGACGCGATATTCAGGCGGACGCCAACGGGGCGCGCGCTAATGCCTCAGGATTAACTGGCCCGAAACAAATGTGGGAGCGGCCTTGCGCCGCGAAGCGCCGCGCGGGCGGCGCTCGATATCCGCCTCCCTGCAAGGTTATAGACAGGCACAAATGCTGCTCGAAATCGGCTACGCGTGCCTACTTCACAGCATCCTGAACGTCGATCAGGCTTTCCAGGTTCGACAATATCGACAAGGCGTCATAGGGCTTGCGCACCACGGGAACGTGCTTCAAGTGCGCGGGAATGCTGACACTGTCGCCGTAACCCGTGGCAAACAGGAATGGGATGTGCTGGCGCGAGAGCGCTTCGGCTACGGCAATGGAGGTTCCCGTCCCCAGGTTGATGTCCAGCACGGCGACATCAGGCCTGTGGCTGGCCAGCAGTTTCATTGCCTCGGCTTCCGAGCTTGCGGTGATCACATCCTCGACCAGCGCATCGGCCAGAATCTGTTCAAGGCCCACGGCAATCACCAGTTGGTCTTCAAGAATCAGCACGCATGCATTGACCAGGGCCGTGCAGCTTACCGGTGGCGCAGCCGGCGCGACCTGCGGCGCTGGGGTGTCGGCTGTTTCAAGCTGAGTCAGGTGTTTGCCAGGAATTTTGAAATGCCCATGCAGGCCTTCTGGTCTGAACTCGAGCGTGCTGCTGCCGCCCAGGTCGAAGGGGATGCTGCGTTCAATCAGTACCGAGCCAAAACCGCTTCGGCTCGGCGGGCGCACCGTCGGCCCACCGCTTTCGCACCAGGCGATGTCGCAAGCCCCACCCGAATCAATCGTCCAGCTGACCGCCAGCTTGCCGCCTGCCCGAGACAACGCGCCATACTTCGCGGCGTTGGTCGCCAGCTCGTGAAGCACCAGCGCCATTACCGAGTAGGCGCGGGCATCGAGCAGCAGGTTCGGGCCGTTCAGGGTGATGGCATCGGCTGCAGTGCGGTACGGCGATAGTTCCGCTTCCAGCAGCGTTGCGAAACGGCCGCCGCCATCCCCCCGCACCACCTGATCGTGCGCCAGCGACAACGCCTGGATGCGGCCCTTCAGCGTGGCCACGTAGCTGTTGAGGGTCTGGTTTTCAGTGGTGGGGTGGGCCACCAGTGCACCGATCAGTGAAAGAATGTTCTTCACCCGGTGGTTGAGCTCTTCGTTGAGCATCCGCTGGCGCACTTCGGCCTTGGAGCGCTCATCGGCCATCAGCTCACTGTTGTGCAGGGCAACCTCGACGATCGCGGCGCGGATGGCCTCGCCGAACTGGCGGTCCTGTTCGGACCAGGGCTGCGAGTGCTGATGTACGGTCTGCTTCCACACAGCAAAGCTTTTGCGTGGGGTCAGGCGCTCACCGAGCGGGCCGCTTTCGTAGGTCTTGTTGGGGTCACCGGCCCAATCCAGGGTTTCGATCACCTCCTTGCGAAACAGCATGAGGTAGTCCCTCGGTTGCTGCGACATCGGAATCACCAGTACGCCCGAAACGTCGACGGCATAATCCTGGGCGGCAGGGTGCGCCATCGACAGGCAGTTCGACGCCCATGTACGCCCCTCGGCGACCCCCTCGGCAAAGCGCAGCAGGTTCGGTACCGCCGCCTTGGGCGGTGTCAGCGCGTCGGCCGACCAGCGCCCTTGCAGCGACATGGCGATGCCGTCGCAAGGGATGAGTGCCTGGAAGTCTGTCATGCGGGCACGCAGCAGTTCTTCGATATCCGCGGTGCGGTGGGCATCGCGCAGCAGGTTGTCCAACACCTGGCGGGCGTAAGCAGCGGCTTCCACGGTTTGCTTGGCCCGCAGAGTCTGGACATGCAGCGAGAAGAACTCGCCGAACATCTCCGCCGCGACCCGCTGACCCATGGTCAGCGTGCGGGGTGCGTAATGGTGGCAGGCAATCAGCCCCCAGAGCGCGCCGTCGACGATGATCGAAATGGACATGGACGCGCCCACGCCCATGTTGCTCAGGTACTCGCAGTGAATGGGCGAAACGCTGCGCAGGTGCGCGTAGGACAGGTCCAGTGGCTCGCCGGAAAGGTCCAGTACCGGCTCGATCGGCACGGTTCTGAACTGGGCATCGGCAATGATTCGCACCGGGTTGCGCAGGTACAGGGCGCGTGCCTGCTGAGGAATGTCCGAGGCGGGGAAGTACTGCCCCAGAAAGCTTTCGAGGCCGCTGCGCTTGGCCTCGGCAATGACCTTGCCGGCGCCGTCGACGCCAAGTTGGTAGATCATCACCCGGTCATAACCCAGTAGTGCGCGAACACGCCGGGCAGTATCGGGGAACAGCTTGTCGGAGCGGTCGATCTCGCGCAACTGGGCGATGACGGTGCGCACCAGTTCGATTGGTTCGGCAATGCCTGCACCGGAGGGCTCGAACTCCAGGATGGCAGTGCCTTTGAAAATATGCGCGGCCACATCGAACACCTGCCCGGACGGCAGACTCACGGAAAAGCTCAGCGCCGGTCGGGACGCCTCTCTGACGCGTGCCAGCGCGTTGCGCAGCGTATGGGCTGCCTCGCTGCCGATGATGGTTTCGAGCCGTTGCCCGTTGATTTCACCCGCCACGCCCAGCATGCCGGCGGTATTGGCGGAGTGCCGCAGCACGACGCTTGCCGACGCGTTGCAGGCCAACAGGCAACCGTGCGGCTGGATGCTGCCGGGGATCTGGATAGGTTCGCGATCGCAGTTGGTCAAGTTGACGGGAGGTTGCAAAGTCATGGGCGGCCCCTGCCGGTTTACCAGAGGCCGGCTGCCTGCATGACCGCCGAACATTTTCAGGCAAACGAAGTGTTTACAGTCAAATTCAGCATGGGAGTCTAGCTTGCAGGGCACGCTTCGTCATCAAGGGCAACAGGTGGCAAGCACAGGGGTTTAGCGTGCCGCCATGGGGCAGGAGCGGGTAAACCCGCTCCTGCACTGGTCAGCTCCCTGCGTAACCAACCGACTTCGCCGCCATCCGATTACGTTTCACGAAGTAGGCCGCCACCACCACCAGTGAGGTCACCGTGGTAAACCAGAACTGAAAGCGCGACCCTGGGTCGAAGGCCTGGGTGACAATCACGGCCAGCAGCGCGAACAGCGCAACGATATTGGCGTAAGGGAAGAACCACGCCCGGAACGCCGTGGGGTCGACCGCTTCATGCCGGGTTTTCCAGCGCATGGCAAAGTGGGCGATGATGATGAAGATCCACACGATCATCACGAACGTGCCGCTGCTTTTGGCCAGGGTCATGAACAGGTCGCCGCCGCTGACAAAGTGCACCGTCAGGATCAACAGGCAGATGCTCAGGCTCAGCAGCAGGGCGTTGAGCGGCACCCCTTTGGAGGTGGTGCGGGAGAACAGCTTCGGCGCGTGGCCACGCTGGCTCAACGAGAACAGCATGCGCGAGTTGGAAAACATGAACGAGTTCATCACCGACATGAACGAGATGAACAACACGATCTTCATGGCCACCGCCGCGCCACTGAACCCGGCCAGGCTGAACAATGACACATACGGCGAAGCCAGGTTTTCAGTGTCTGTCCAGGGCAGGCACAGAATCAGAATCGACACCGAACCGACATAGAACAGCATCACCCGCAAAATCACGCTCTTGATTGCCCTGATGACGTTCTGCCGCGGGTTTTCCGATTCGCCGGCCGCAACGGCTGCAATTTCACTGCCGCCCAGCGAGAAGATCACCACCACCACGCCCGCCATCACCGGCGACAGGCCATTGGGCATGAAGCCATCGTGCGCCGTCAGGTTGACCCAGCCAGGGGAGGGGATGTTGCTGTGCAGGCCGAGCAGTATCGAAACACCCAGCACCATGAAGATGAGAATGGTGGCGACCTTCATCGCGGCCAGCCAGTACTCCACTTCAGCGAACGATTTGACCGAGTAGGCGTTGCTGGCCATCAACGTCACCAGCATGATGAAGGCGCCCGCCCAGATCGGTAGCCACGGCAGAAAGTCGTTGAGGATGGCGCCTAGCAGCACCGCCTCCAGGGTGATCGTTAGCATCGATTTGAGCCAGTACAGCCAGCCGACGGCAAAACCCGCCCATTCGCCGAGGTAGGTATTGGCATAGGTCGAGAACGAGCCGGCGTCCGGGTTGCGACAGGCCATCTCGCCGAGCATGAACATCACCAAGGTGACCACGATGCCGCCGATGAAATATGACAGGATCGCGGCCGGCCCCGCCGAGGCAATCAACTTGCCCGACCCCATGAACAGCCCCGCGCCTATCACCCCGCCTAGCGCAATCATGGTGATGTGCCGTTGTTTCAGGCTTTGCTTCAGACTGTTGGATTGCATTTCCTTGTCCTCTCTTATTATCGGGGAGGAATTGGCAACGTTCGTGCAGCGCAAGGCTTGCGACCGCAAAAATAGTTACCCCCCACACACAGGCGTCGTCGTGCGCCTGCGTCCACGCCCTGCAGCCTTTTATTCAGGCAATAGCTGTCAGGCTGGCCACCTTGGGCAATGCGGCCGTCTATCTCAAGCGAATTCTGCGCACAACATCCTGCGTTTTTTTCCTGAGGGCGTGCTTTCTGCTGTGCAAAGTTGTCCCTTCAAGGGGACATGTCTGTTTCTCACACCGCTTACAGTCCGCTGCATATCCGAAATGGCTCAGGCCAAAAAAAGCATAACAATCCGGAGATGCAGTGTGATGCACACACCACTCGCAGAGCCTCGTCGCTCTATCTATTTCGATTACCAGGTTTTCCCTGCCCACACCGCCAGCGTGAATGCCCAGGTGCAGCATCACCCTGTGGTGATCGTCGGTGCTGGGCCGATTGGCCTGACCACGGCCCTGGACCTGGCCCGCTACGGCATCCCCTCGATCGTGTTGGAAGCCGAACGGCAGGTCAGCGAAGGCAGCCGGGCGATCGTGTTCACCCGTCGATCACTGGAGATCCTGCAGCAGGTCGGCATCTCCGAGCGTGTCACCTCAGCGGGCCTGCCCTGGCGCTTTGGCAATTCCTACTACCGCAATCAGCGGGTATTTCGCATGGAGGCCCCGCACGACCCCGATGACCGTTTTGCGCCCATGACCAACTTGCAACAGCCTTGCCTGGAGCAGTTTCTGGTCGATGCCTGCCACGCCAACCCGATGATCGAGCTGCGCTGGGGCAACCGGGTCAAGGCGCTGGCCCAGGCAGAAGACCGCGCGACACTGGAGGTGGATACCCCCGCGGGTGAGTACACCCTGCAAGCCAGCTGGGTGGTTGCCGCAGATGGGGCGCGTTCGGCCATTCGCACGCTGCTTGGGCTGCAACTGGAAGGTGCTTCATACGAAGGCCGTTTTGTAATCGCCGACATCAAGATCGACCTAGACCTGCCCACTGAGCGCCTGGCGTACTTCGACCCGCACTGGAACCCGGGCAATACCGTGCTCATGCACCGCGAGCCAGGCAATATCTGGCGCATCGACTATCAACTGGCACGGGGTGAAACGCCCGAACAGGCCTTGTCGGCTGACTCCCTGCGCGAGCGTATCAATGCCCAGTTGGGCATCGTCGGGGTAGCGAACCCGCAGTGGGAGCTGGACTGGTGCTCGGTGTACTCGGCGCGCGCACTGACACTGTCCGATTACCTGCATACTCGGGTGATATTCACCGGCGATGCCGCGCATTTGCTGCCCATTTTTGGCGTGCGCGGTGCCAACACCGGTTTCCAGGACTGTCACGGCCTGGGCTGGAAGCTGGCGCTGACCCTCAAGGGTATTGCCGGCCCGGGGCTGCTGGCCTCGTATAGCGCGGAGCGGGTAGGGGCCGCGCGCGAGATCATTGCCGAAGCGGGGAAGAGCACCCGTTTCATGACGCCGCCCAGTGCGGGTTATCGCCTGTTGCGCGATGCCGTACTGTCGTTGTCACTGACCCAGGCGTTCGTCCGCCCGCTGTACCACTGGCGCACTTCGCGGCCACATGACTATGTGGACTCTGCACTCAACTGCAAGCATGACGACAATTCACGCTTCAGCTGCGGGCCGCACCAGGGCGCGCCGCTGCTGAACGTGCGGCTCGGCGATGACCAGTTCCTGTTCGACAGGCTAGGGGCGTCGTTCTGCCTGCTGTATTTCACTGATGCCGTTGAAGTGCCGAGCGATATTCAAGCGCAGGCGCAAAGCCTGCGCGACCAAGGCGTGCCATTGCAGTTGCTGGCTGTCGTGGGTAATCGGCAAGGCGAGGTCCGGGGCGCAGACGGGGTGATCGACGACCCTGGCGGCCACCTGCGCAACAAATATGGTGCGTCGGCGGGCGGTGCTTACCTGATGCGCCCGGACCAGCACGTTTGCGCGCGCTGGCATCACCTCAATGGGCAGGCTTTGCGTGATGCCGTCGAAACCGCTTTGGGCAATGAGTGAGAACCCTATGGAACACAAGCAATTGACCATCAGCGACATTGAGACCCTCTACGACCAGCTAGCGGATGCCCTTGACCACATCGAAGAGGGCAAACGCGAGCTGTTTCTGGTGAAACTGGCGCTGCTCAGCGCCCAGGCGCTTGGCGACGCAGAGCAGTTTCTGGCGCTGACGCGCACGGCGTTGCTGGACCTGTAATCAGCCCCTGGCTTTCGTGCATTTGCCGCCGGTTTATCTGTTCGAGCCGGCGAGCCTTCCTATAACAATAATCAGGAAGTTCCCCATGACACGCAGTCCTATCGCCAGCGCGACCACCCCGACGGTGGCCGGTGTTGACGACCGCTATCAGCACGTGTGTAAAAAGATCTCGAAAAGGCTGATCGGCTTTTTGTTTGCCTGCTTCGTACTGTCGTTTCTGGATCGCATCAATATCGGTTTCGCCGGCCTGACCATGATGGGCGACCTGGGCCTCACGGGCACTCAGTTTGGCCTGGCCAGTACCTTCTTCTATGTCGCATACATCGCCTGTGGCATACCCAGCAACATGGCCCTGTCGCGTATCGGGGCCCGTCGCTGGATCGGCAGCCTGATGATTGCCTGGGGGCTGGCGTCTACCTGCACGCTGTTTGCGACCGATGCCACCTCGCTTTACCTGTTGCGGATTCTGGTGGGTGTGACCGAAGCGGGATTCTTGCCTGGCGTGTTGCTGTACCTGACCTTCTGGTTTCCTTCGGCTTACCGGGCCCGCGCCAACGCGCTGTTCATGATCGCCATGCCATTTACCGCCGGGTTCAGCGCTGCGCTGTCGGGGCTGATTCTGGGCCTGGATGGCATCTGGGGGCTGAAGGGCTGGCAATGGCTGTTCCTGCTCGAAGGCTTGCCCTCGGTGCTGATGGGCTGCGTGGTGTTCGGTTATCTGGATGACCGCCCGCAACAGGCGAAGTGGTTGGATGGCGAAGAACAGGCGCTGCTGCAGCGCGCACTGCAAGCGGACCGCGCTGCCTGCACGGCAACTGCGACACAGCCTGCCCGCAGCGTGTGGCGCGAACTGGCCTCGCCGCGCATCCTGCTGTTCTGCCTGGTCTACTTTTGCCTGGTCAACACCTTGGCAATGATTGCGGTATGGACGCCGTTGATCGTCAAAAGCTTCAACAGCGCCAGCAGTAACCAGGCGATCGGCTTTCTGGCGGCCATCCCGCAGATCTGCACCATTGTCCTGATGATCGTCTGGGGCCTGCATTCGGACCGCACCCGCGAGCGCCGGTGGCACTTGGTGCTGCCCATGCTGATGGCTGCGGCTGGCTGGGTGCTCACTGCGCTGTCGAGCTATCCGGCGGTGCAATTGCTGGGGGTGTGCATGGCGGCCAGCGGCTCTTACAGCGCTATGTCGATTTTCTGGACAACGCCCGACCAGGTGCTGAGTTTCAGTGCCCGTGCGGTGGGTATCGCGGTGATCAACGCCATGGGCAATATCGGCTCGGCAGTCAACCCGCTGGTGGTCGGCTGGCTGAAGGACCTGACGTCCAGTTTCAGCGCAGGTTTCGCCTATGCTGCCCTGCTGCTGGTCCTCGGCGCACTGCTGGCCCTGCGCCTGCCCATAGCGCCGCCAGAGCCCGGGCGCTGAAGGGTGATAGAGTGTCGGGAAGCCGTAGTAGGCAATAACCACAAAACCTGCGCCCGACACGTCGAGAGAAACCGCTATGCAGTACTGGCCCTTGCGCCCCGGCAGTAGTGAACACCGCTTCAATATCGCTCACACCGCCAATCTGTTCGCCAGGGTGGGCCAGAACCGCAGCAAGTTCCTCGCAGCGGATTTGCTGCAGGTGATCGGCTCGGGCGTGCCGTTGGCCCAATGCACGATCTTCGCTTATCCGCAGCGGCGCAACGCCGAGGTGTTCTCGTTTGCGGACCGGGCGCGCGAAGTCTCGCTGCCGGCGATCTCCCACAAATATGTGCAACGCTTCTTCGGCCTGGATGGCAACCAGCAGGTGATGAGCCAAAGCCACTGCGTCACCAACACCATCGTGCAACGCCAGTCAGCTGACGACATCACGCACCCCGAGTACCGGCGCATCTGCTATGAGCAGCCACAGATTGCCGAGCGGGTAGCCTTGCTGACCCACTGTGAAAGCAACCGCTGGTTGTCGGTGAACTTCTACCGCGGCCGCGAGCACGGGCGCTTCTCGGCGCAGGAAATGAACTACCTGGAAGCCCTGGCGCCGTTGCTGATCCAGGCCGTGCGCCTGCATTACCATGCGCACCTGCAAGCCAATGAGCTGCCCTTGCTTTTGGCCGAGCGGGTAATCAAGCAGCAGCATGTGGCGCTGACCTTGCGTGAACAAACGCTGTTGCGCCTGATGCTGAGCGGCCTTGCAGTGGAAGACATTGCCGAGCATCTGGGGGTTCGCCCCGTCAGCGCCGCGACGTATGTGAAACGGCTATACCGCAAACTGGGTGTCAACGGTTTGCGTGAGCTGTTTGGCTTGACCACGCAGGCCCAGTGGGCGCTATCCTGAATGCCTGCACCCTTGGGGCATCTATCATGCGCAGGTTGATGGTGTTGCTCGCGATCACGGCGATTGCGGGTTGTCAGGCGCCAATGCCGGCTGCCGATCCGCAGATGGCCTGGGTCGACTTCTCGGTGCCGTTTCCCAACGACAGGTTGTTGATGGCTGAACGCCTGGACCAGCAACGCCTGCGCGACGGCCGGTTTTTTCAGGTCAGCCCCGGCGGCCATGAGCTGACCGTCAGGTTCGACTACGAAGCAAGCGGGGGTTCGGGCATGAGCATGATGGGGGGCTCCACCGTGCGCGAGTGCTACCTGACGCTCAACTACCCGCATTTCAAAGCCGGCCAGCGCTATGTGCTGGAGGCGCGTTCCATGGCCTTGACGCCCGAGGCGCGGCTGTACGATGCCAAGGGGGCGATCGTTGCCGAGGTCAGCGCGTATTATTGCCTTATGTGAGTGATGTTCAAACAATGAATCGTCCGCTGTTCGTTTCTCTGGATGGGCCCAAGGGCACTGGCAAGACCACACTGCTTGAGGCCATTACAAAAGTACTGAGGGCAGGCAACAACAAGGTGGTCCGGCTTTGCGAGCGCAATAACGACCCCAACAGGGGTGCAACAATGGCGCTGGTCAACCAACTGGTCAGAAACCCCAGCCGGGAGCTGGAAATGGGGGTTTGCGAGCGCCTGGCCGATAGCCGTAGCTGGATTTCACAGCATGTGCTGCCCAGACAGCCCCAGGGCAGCATCATCCTGATCGACCGCTGGTACCCGTCGGATGCCGCGTTTCGCCGGATAGTCCCGTTTGCTGACATTCTGCGCCTGAATATCGAGCGCAATGTGCGCGTGCCAGACCTGCATGTCGGGGTGGTCACCGACCCTGAAATCTCATGGGCCAGGGCAGCGGCGCGGTCGCGCGGGCTGGGCAGTACCGTGATGTTCAACCTGCATGAGCAGGTTGCCAGTACCCAGGCGTTCGAGCGAGCGGTTGCGGAGCAGGGGTGGGTGTTGTGCCGCAATGAGGGCACGGTCGAGGAGGCGACGATGCAGGTGGTTGCCGAGATTTATAAGGTGTTGCGAGGCCAATAGGGGACTGCACATAAAGAAAACCCGACAACGCAGGCAAGGGAGCTTCTACCGCAATGATTGATCACTTGGATCATCTGGTACTGACCACCACTGATGTCGACGCTTGCAAAGATTTCTACGTCCGTGTTCTGGGGATGCGTTTGCAGACCTTTGGGGCAGGCCGCCTTGCGTTCTGTTTCGGCAATCAAAAGATCAACGTCCATGTTCGCGGGCATGAGTTCGAGCCAAAGGCCCACCTGCCGGTGCCGGGGGCCTTGGACGTGTGCTTGATCGCCAGTGTCGGGCTCGAGCAAGTGGTCGCACACCTCGAGGCTCAGAACTGGCCCATTGTCGAAGGGCCTGTTCAGCGGACCGGGGCGACCGGGCCTATCCTCTCGGTCTATGTGCGCGACCCTGATCTCAATCTGATCGAAATTTCCGAACAGCTGTGACTTGGCGGTTCAGGGCTTTCAGTGCCGGTGGTGAAACTACCTACTCAAGGCAGGAGGAACGGCTGTTCTTTTAGTGCACCCATGAGAAGGCATCATGTCGTTGGGGTGGGCATCATGTGTGTACTGAATAACAGGAGCCAGACATGGCTATTCTCTACATGGCCGAGCCCGGCAGTGCTGCTCAATGGCGTCAGGCTTTTCATGAAAGTGCCCCCGAACTTGAGTTTCGCGAATGGCCCGAGGTGGGCGATGCGCGCGACATCGAGTATCTGATTGCCTGGAAAGCGATGCCGAGGCTGATGGCGCAGTTCCCAAACCTCAGCGTGCTGTACTCGGCAGGCGCCGGCGTCGATCAGTTCGACCTGTCTGAGCTACCCGAGCACGTTTCGCTGGTCAGGCTGGTGGATGGCGCCATGGCCGACATCATGGCCGAGTACGTGACCTTTGCCGTGCTGGCCTTGCACCGTGACATCCTCACTTACCAGAACAGTCAGCGCGAGCGCCGCTGGGCGCCTTTGCCGATCATCCCTGCGTGCGAGCGGCGTGTGGGTGTGATGGGGCTGGGGAACCTCGGGCAGGTAGCCCTGCAGCGGTTGCAGCCACTGGGCTTCCAGCTGAATGCATGGAGCCGCTCGCCCAAAGCGGTCGCGGGTGCGCGTTGCTACGTGGGCAATGAGCAATTGCATGCATTTCTAGGCCAATGCGACATCCTGATCAATCTGTTGCCTCTGACACCCGAAACGACGGGCATATTGAACGCGACCACGCTCGATGCGCTGCCCACAGGGGCAGGTGTGGTGAACGTGGGGCGGGGTGCTCATGTTATCGAGCAGGATCTGTTGGCGGCGCTTGATACCGGCAAGGTCGCAGGCGCGGTGCTGGACGTGCTTGATCAGGAGCCTCCCTTGCCCGACCACCCGTTCTGGCGGCACCCGCGGGTGTTGCTGACCCCGCATATCGCCAGCAATGTTCAGGTCAAGGGCGCTGTTGATGTCATCGTGCGAAACCTTCACCGCGCGCGCAGCGGCCTGCCCTTGCTGAACACGGTGCATCGCGGCAAGGGGTACTGAGGCGTTGCGATTTGATCCTGCCTGAAGAAGCATGAAAAGCCTGTTTCTTCCTATTCCGAGTTGGTAGAGCCTCATCCGCGCTCGGCTTACAGTAGTTAACGCCCACCGCTCTACCCTGGGGAGTCCCCGTAGGGCCGTTGCGTTTCCGTGCTGATGATCGAGACCAGGCTTCTCCCAATGACAAAAAACAACCCTATCCCTTTCGACCTCAACCTCCTGATGACCCTGCGCGCCAAGCTTGAGGCGCAAACCTCGGCGGAGGTTCGATTCGACGCCGCCACCCGCGCCATCTACGCCTCCGAGGCCTCAAACTATCGTCAGCTGCCGATAGGCATTGTCATTCCCAAAACCGTCGACGATATCGTGACCACGGTACGCCTCTGCAAAGAGGCCGGCATGCCGATATTGCCGCGTGGCGCGGGTACCTCCATGTGCGGCCAGGCGGTGAACGCGGCGGTTGTGATCGATACCTCCAAATACCTTCACGCTGTTCATGAGATCGACCCTGCAAGGCGCCTGGCCAGGGTGCAGCCGGGTGTGATCTGCGATCAGCTCAAAAGCGAGGCGGCCAAGGTGGGGCTGACCTTCGGCCCGGACCCTGCAACCCATAGCCGCTGCACGCTGGGCGGCATGATCGGCAACAACTCCTGTGGCGCTCACTCGGTGATGGCCGGCAAGACAGTCGAAAACGTCGAGCGCCTGGAAATTCTGACCTATGACGGTGAGCGTTTCTGGGTCGGGCCTACCGACGAGGCCGCCTACCAGGAACACATCAAGGCCGGTGGGCGGCGTGCCGAGATCGTGCAGGCATTGAAAGCGCTGGTCGATCGCAACGAGGCACACATTCGCCAGGGGTTCCCCAAGCTCAAACGTCGCGTGTCGGGCTACAACCTCGATCAGTTGCTGCCTGAAAACGGCTTCAACATTGCACGCGCGCTGGTGGGCGTCGAAGGCACCTGCGTCACCGTCCTGCAGGCTGAGACGATTCTGGTGAAGAACCCGACTCACCGCGTGCTGGTGGTGCTGGGCTATGACGAGATCTATTACGCAGCCGACTCCGTACCGCAGTTGCTGCCGCTCAACCCAATCGCAATGGAAGGGTTGGATGATGGCATCATCGATGGGCTCAAAGAACGCGGCATGAAGCTTGCCGATATCGCTGAGCTTCCGGCTGGCAACGCCTGGTTGATGATCGAGTTCGGTGCTCTGTCGACTGAGCAAGCGATTGCCTTCGCCCAGAAGGCCGTGGACATCGCGCCTGAGTTGCCGGGCAGCCCAAGTGTGCGGCTGGTGACCGATGCAGGTTTGATGAATCGAATCTGGACGATCCGAGAGACGGGCGCCTCGGCGACCTCGCTGGGGCTGGACCCGAACGCGCCTGATCCTGTCGTAGGGTGGGAGGATGCAGCGGTCGAGCCCGAGCACCTTGGCCAGTACCTTCGCGAGTTCAAGCGCCTGGTCAGCAGCTACGGCTACAAGACCAACCTCTACGGGCACTTTGGTGATGGCTGTATCCACTCGCGCATTACCTTCGACCTGAAATCCCAGGACGGCCTGGATAACTGGCGAGCATTCCTGGAGGAGGCGGCTCACCTGGTCGTGCGCTACGGCGGTTCGTTGTCGGGCGAGCATGGTGATGGCCAGGCCAAGGGGGAATACCTGCGGATCATGTACTCCACCGAGATCATGAATGCCTTTGCCGAATTCAAGGCGATCTGGGACCCGCTGAACAAGATGAACCCAGGCAAGCTGATCCATGCCATGCCGGTCGATGCCAACCTGCGGTTGGGCCCGGACTATGAGCGCCGCGAAATCCCCAGCCAGTTCACCTACGATGCACGCCTCGGTGACAAGGGCCTGGCGCGCGAGGCCGAGCGCTGCATCGGGATGGGTAAATGCCGCTCGCTCGAAGGCGGCACCATGTGCCCAAGCTTCAGGGCGACCCGCGAAGAGAAGTACTCCACCCGCGGCCGTGCACGTTTGTTTTTCGAGCTGTTGAAGGGCGAGGTGATCGAAGGTGCCTGGCAGAACGAGGAGGTCAAGGACTCCCTGGATCTGTGCCTGAGCTGCAAGGGCTGCAAGACGGACTGCCCGACCAATGTGAACATCGCCCGCTACAAGACCGAGTTCCTTAGCCGCTATTACAGCCACAAGCCGCGCCCGGTGATGGACGCCATGATCGGGCGCATCGGCGCATGGCTGCCGCATGCCACCAAGCTGTCACCCGTACTCAACTACGCCATGGGTAACCCGCTGGTGCGTAAGGCGGGTGCTTATTTCGGGCTGGCGCGTGAAGCCAAGTTCCCAAAGGTCGCCTCGCAGAGTTTCCGTAGCAGCGCTACGGCCAGGCGTATCCTGAAAAATGAGCGTGTGCGTGCCGGTACAGAGGTGCTGTTGTGGGTGGACAGCTTCAATAATGGCTTCACGCCCAACGTGCTCGAAGCGGGTGTAACCGTACTCGAGGCGCTTGGGTTTAGCGTAAAACTGATGAAGCGCCATGTGTGCTGCGGCCGGCCTTATTACGACGTGGGCATGATCGATCAGGCCAAGTCGAACCTTGAGCAGATCCTTGCCCAGTTGGCGCCGGTGCTCGAAGAGGGGCTTCCAGTCATCGTCCTTGAGCCCAGTTGCTTGTCGGTGTTCCGCGACGAAATGCCGGGCCTGTACCCGACGGACCCGCGCGCCAAAAAGCTCGAGAAGTCGATCATGACCTTGAGTGAGTTCATCGAGCAGCGTGGTCTGCAGTTGCCTTCGATCAACGAAGACGTGCGCATACATGGGCATTGCCACCAGAAGTCCTGCGGCGGGATGGCTGGGGAGCAGGGCGTTCTTGAAAAGCTGGGCGGCCAGGGCCAGGTGATTGCTGCGGGGTGCTGCGGCGTGGCGGGTGCATACGCTTACCATAGCAAGACGGCTCCGATTGCGAAGATCATCGGTGAGAATGAGTTCAAACCTCACATCGACAAGATCCCGCAGCAGGCGGCGGTCGTTGCCGATGGCTTCAGTTGCCGCGGGCAGATCCGCAACGTGAGTGGCAGAGAAGCCATGCACCTGGCCGAGTACCTTGCGAAAATTCTGGGTTAGTTGCACGCAGCGCAGCATTCTCCAGTATCTGGCTGCTAAGGTCGTTGCAAACCTGGCAGCCATCGAGTGCTGTCGAGTGGTTATTACTAAGTGGGATTGATAGGTCATGAAGCTCGACGCAGCGATAGGTAACACCGTGCTTCGCGAGGCCACTGTGGTGGCCGGTGAAACAGCCATGGATCGCGAAATCACCTGGGTTCACATCGTCGATCACCCCGAGATCACCAATTGGTTGAAGCCTGGCGAGCTTCTGTTGACCACCGGCTACAACTGGCCAGTAGACGACGAAGAGTGCCGTGTGATGGTGCGCCGGCTGAGTGAAATCGGTTTGACGGGGGTGGTACTGGCTGTTCCGCATTTTCGCGAGCATTTCACCCAGGCCGCGATTGACGAAGCGAACCGCTGCGACTTACCACTGCTCGAGTTGCCGTGGGAGATCCAGTTCAGCGAGATCATGCACGATGTACTGGCCCGGATCATCAACATCCAGGCCGAGACCATTCGCCGCTCAGACCATATCCATCGCACGTTGACCGAGGCTGCCTTGGAAGGCAACAACCTGGAAGGCTTGGCCAAGGCGCTGAAATCCGCCCTGGACAAGCATGCAACCGTGGTCTCTGCGGATGGTACTGTTCTGGGGGCCTCCGACCCCGCGGTCGACGCGCTGGCCGAGCGCGCACTGATCAAGAAAATCACCGAACTGGATTCGCTCACGGGCTGTTTCGATACCACCACGGCAAAAGTCGTGACGCAGGGCGTGCAGCGCCCCAGGCTGGGCGGTGCCATCAGGCTTCGTGGAGAAGTGGTGGGCATTGTCTGGCTGCACGGCGAAGAAGGGGCGTTTGAGGAGCTGGAGTCTCGAGCGCTCGAACACGCCTCGGTGATTGCGGCGTTGCACCTTGCCTACCAGCGCCAGTTGTCCGACCAGGAGACTCGCTTAGGTTATGCATTCGTCGCTGGGTTGCTGGAGGGCAAGTTCTCTGCCACGCCAAGTGCCATAGAGCGGGCGCAAGTGTCGGGATGGGGCGAAAACAGGGACTACCGGGTTTGTCTGGTGTTGTTGAATGAACCTATCCCGTTGTCGGTGGAAGGCTTCAACCGACGCTCGCGAATTGCCGAGCGTATTGCCCAGTCGATGCAGGGCATGGGCATCGCGCCGCTCATGTCCGTCTCGCTGAACCAGGTCAGCTTCTTGCTCCCGGCAGAAAACGCCCCAGACGCCATCTGGAGGTCGGTACGCACAGAAGGTAGTGCGATGGCCGTCAGCCGCGTGCACAAGGGGGTGACGGGCATGGCTCAAGGGGCAGAGGACGTGCTGGCGCTGCTGCCTCTGCTCAAGCCCGGAAAGCTGCATGACTTCGACGAGGTGCTATTCCCTCGCGCCTTGATGGGGGACTCGGACGCCCGTCGCTTGCTGATGGAAAAGCTGATCGAGCCGCTCGGCAACCCCAAGCGCGGCAATGCCCTGATAGACACCGTACTGACCTTGGCCAGAGAAGGCTTTCAACTACTCAATACGGCAAAGGCACTGGATATTCATATCAGTACGCTGCGGTACCGGGTCGAGCGGATCGAGTCGATGCTGAATATCTCGCTCGACAATCCAGACGACAAGTTCAAATTGCAGGTAGCGGCTCAGATGTACGTGTTGGCAACGGATGATAAGTAAAAGCGTTGAATTGGCTTTTCCTGCTTTAAGCAGGATTAGTTTGCGCGCGCTTCCTACTTCATGGTTGTAGTTGGAGGGAAGGGCAGTGGTTAGCATTAAAACACTGACACATAAAGGTGAATGCTATGTCCTCTCAACAAAAATTGTCTGTATCGGCGCGTGCCCAGCATGTTTCCAACGGTGTTGCAGTTGCTCACCCCATTACGGTGAGCCGCGCTGCGGGTGCCTACCTATGGGATGATCAAGGTAAGAAATACCTGGATTTCGTGGGTGGCATAGGCGTGTTGAACGTGGGGCACAATCACCCGCGTGTGGTCGAAGCGGTACGCAAGCAGTTGGACACCTTCTCGCATATCTGCTTCCAGGTTGCGGCTTACGACCAATATACCGATCTGGCTGCCAAGCTGAATAACCTGGTTGGCGGCCCAGAGCACTACAAGTCGGTGTTCCTGACCACCGGTGCCGAAGCGGTCGAGAACGCCATCAAGATCGCGCGGGGCTACACCAACCGCCCAGGTGTGATCGCATTCCGCGGCGGTTTCCACGGCCGTACCTTGATGGGCATGACCCTGACCGGCATGAGCCAGCCGTACCGCCAGAACTTCGGCCCTTACGCGCCGGACATCTACCACACCCCGTACCCGAACGAATACCGAGGCATCACCACCGAGAAAGCGCTGGTGGCCCTGCAGGAGGTGTTCGACACGCAGATCGCTGCTGATCGTGTTGCGGCAATCATCATCGAGCCAGTACAGGGTGACGGTGGCTTTATCGCAGCGCCCGTCGAGTTCATGCGTGCACTGCGCAAGAAAACCGAAGAACTGGGCATCGTGCTGATCTGCGATGAAATCCAGACCGGCTTTGGCCGTACCGGCAAAATGTTCGGCTTCGAGCACGCCGGCATCCAGCCTGACCTGGTAACCGTTGCCAAGAGCCTGGCCGGCGGCTTGCCGATCTCGGGCGTTGTCGGCCGTGCCCGAATCATGGATGCCCCGCAGCCAGGCGGCCTGGGCGGCACCTACGGTGGCAACCCACTGGGCTGCGCCGCTGCCCTGGAAGTGATCAAGATCTTCGAGTCCGAGAACCTGACCGAGCGTAGCCGCGCTATTGGTGCGCAACTGCTGGAAGGCTTCAAGCAACTTGAGGGCCGTTTCAACAGCATCGGCCACGTACGCGCCATTGGTGCCATGGCAGCGGTCGAGTTCGTTTCCAATCGCGACAGCAAAGAGCCGGATGCGGCGATGGCGCAGCGCGTGATTGACGCTGCCCGTGAAGAGGGCCTGCTGCTCATCAAATGTGGTGTGTACCGCAACGTGGTTCGCTTTATCTGCCCGTTGGTGATCACTGAGCAGGACGTTGCCAAGGCACTTGGCATGTTCGAGCGTGCACTGGTTGCCGCACAAGCCTGAGTCCGACTGCTTGCCGGTGCAGGGATTGAACGGATCATTCTGTTCACGTTCACCGACTTGAACTTGCCCCCTCCCTGCAGGGGGCTATCACACCGCAAGTTAATCAAACAGCGTGCCGGGAAGGGGGTTGGCGGCTTCTCGCGCGTCAATGTTTCCCGTCAATTAATAGAGGTGCCTCGATGATGAATACAAGTATAAGTATCGATAAACCGAACACCCATGACAGCCAACTCAAGGCGGGCTTGAAGTCTCGGCATCTGACAATGATGTCGATCGCAGGGGTCATTGGTGGCTCCTTGTTCGTAGGGTCGGGGAGTATCATTCACAGCGCGGGGCCAGCCGCCGTTCTGGCCTTTCTGGTTGGCGGCATTCTGATGATGCTGATCATGCGAATGCTGGGGGAAATGGCAACGTCATCGCCAGACACTGGGTCATTCTCGACCTACGCCGACCGCGCCATTGGTCGCTGGGCCGGTTTTACCATTGGGTGGCTGTACTGGGGTTACTGGGTCAGCCTGATGGCGTGGGAAGCATACGTTGCCGGAAAAATACTCAACGGCTGGTTTCCATCGATCAGCATCAATGTCTTTGTGCTGGCAACGACCCTGGTTTTGCTCAGTATCAACTTCTTCAATGTGAAGAACTACGGTGAATTCGAGTTCTGGTTCGCCTTGATCAAAGTGGTGGCGATCTTCTGCTTCCTGATTGTGTGCGGCCTGGCCGTGACCAACCTCTGGACGCTAGGGGAGGTGAGCGGCATCAGTAATCTGACCGCGCATGGCTTTATGCCAAACGGCATAGACCCCGTCGTCGGCGCAATGCTCGGGGTGATGTTTGCATTCCTGGGGGCCGAGATTGCGACGATTGCAGCGTCAGAGTCTGCAAACCCCTCGCAGCAGATCATCAAGACGACGAAGTCGGTTGTCTGGCGCGTAGGGCTGTTTTACGTGGGGTCGATTTTCCTGATTGTGTGCCTGGTGCCGTGGAATGACCCCATGCTGGGCGTGTCGGGCTATGGCTCGTACCGCCGGACACTGGAGCTGCTTGGGGTGCCTGGCGCAGAAGTGCTGATGAACTTCGTGGTGCTGACCTCGGTGAGCAGTTGCCTGATTTCTGCGCACTACACCGCCTCGCGCATGCTCTTCTCCTTGGCCACCCGCGGTGACGCACCTGCGTTCTTCAAGTTCACCAAGGCCGGAACGGGCATCCCGGTCTACGCGATTATTGGCTCGTGCCTGGTGGCTGTGATTCTGGCACTGATCAACTTTAGTGAGGCGCTGCGGCCCAAGGATGTACTGGATACGCTGATGAACATGACCGGCACTATTGCACTGCTGGTTTACCTGGTCATCGCCTGCTCTCAACTGAAGATGCGACGCAAACTGGAACTCAAAGGCAGTGACATCCCGTTGAAGATGTGGCTGTTCCCTTGGCTGACCTGGGCGGTGATCGTGTTCATCGTGGTTTGCCTGGGGGTGATGTCGTTCATGCCTGACTACCAGGTGCTGGTGGTGTCTACGGGCAGTGCAGGACTCGCGTTGGTGCTAATCGGAATCGTGCATCAGATTCGATGCAATCGCTTAAAGCGATAGTTACAGGGCACGCGCGGTGTCGCGGCCTGTCGGCTTAGTTGCCAAGACTGCTACTCAAATTGGGGGTTTTATGAGCTTTAAACTGCAGCGCGACGCGTTGATGGTTACCAAGAATTACATTGCGGGTGAGTGGCAGGATGCAGTATCGGGCGCCACCCTGCCGGTCAATAACCCGGCGACTGGGGAGCCTGTTGCCTGGGTTGCAAATAGCGATGAAAAAGATGCGGAAGCTGCCATTGACGCGGCAGCCGCCGCTTTTGAAGCTTGGCGCGCCACGCCCGCCAAACAACGCGCTGTCATTTTGAAACGCTGGAATGACCTGATCATGGCGAACGCCGAGGATCTGGGCAAAATCATTTCCTCTGAGCAAGGCAAACCCCTTGCGGAAGCCATTGGAGAAATCGCTTACGCCGCCAGTTATGTCGAGTGGTTTGCAGAAGAAGCGACCCGCGCAAACGGCGACATCATTCCTCAGGCGGTGCGTGGCCGTAAAATGACAGCCTACTGGGAGCCTGTGGGTATCGTTGCTGCCATCACGCCCTGGAACTTCCCCGCCGCGATGATTGCCCGGAAAATCGCGCCTGCACTGGCTGCCGGTTGTACCGTTGTGTGCAAGCCCGCAGCAGAAACCCCACTCACTGCGTTGGCCTTGGTCAAGCTTGCGCAAGAGGCGGGCGTGCCGGCAGGTGTTCTGAATATCGTCAACACCCTCTCGTCAAAGACCGTTGCCGATGTGTGGCTGGACGATGCGCGCGTTCGTAAAATCACCTTCACCGGCTCGACCCCCGTGGGTAAGCACCTTGCCCACGAATCCTCCCGTACCCTGAAAAAACTGGCGTTGGAGCTGGGTGGTAACGCTCCGTTCATCGTGTTCGAAGATGCCGATGTCGATGCTGCGGTAGAAGGCTTGATGGTTGCCAAGTTCCGTAACGGCGGCCAAACCTGCGTGTGCCCCAACCGTGTCTACGTTCAGTCGAAGATCTACGGCAGGTTCCTGGAAAAACTGGCAGCCCGCGTAGCAGCCTTGGTCGTCGGCCCGGCGAGCGATCCGGCGTCGCAGATCGGCCCAATGATCAACGCCAAAGCCATCGCCAAAATCGAAGAGCATGTTAACGATGCCGTTGCCCGGGGCGCCCGAGTGCTGACCGGCGGCAAGCGCCTGTTCACCGAACAGCGCGCCGAGTCCACATACTACGCGCCAACCGTTCTGGCCGACGTAGACCGCGCTGCCAAGTGCTTCCATGAGGAAACCTTCGGGCCCGTCGCGCCGATCACTCAATTCGACACCGAGGAGGAAGTCATCAAGATGGCCAACGACTCGCCATTCGGGCTGGCAGCCTACTTCTATACCAACGACATGCGCCGTGTGCACCGCGTTACCGATGCGCTGGAGTGCGGCATTGTCGGAGTGAACGAAGGTGCGCTGGCTGCCGAAGCTGCGCCATTCGGCGGGGTGAAGGATTCGGGTTATGGCCGCGAAGGCTCCGTCCACGGCCTGGCGGAATACATGCACATCAAGTATGTGTGCCAGGGTGGCCTGGATTAATCCGCAAACGTGGCGCGTTAGTGTGTTCTGCGTTGGGCCTTCATTGCGAAGGCCTTAACCAGCTTGGTAAGTTGCAGAACTTTCGGTTTAGTGCTTTCGTCAAGTAATTGACCCATGCCGGTTTTCATCACGATCAAATTGAAACCGGCAGGCCTTGCCCCAGCGCACGGGGTTTTCGCCAAGAGATCCACTCCATGGACGCACAAGCAGCGGTCGACGGCATTCGTTCCCTCGGCGAGAAGCGAGTGGTGACCTTTCTGGGTTTTTCCGACGCGGGCTATGAGGATGAAGCTCGAGCCCAGGAGGTGTTGCTGGCAGAGCTCGCGACCTTCGACCCTCGGGATACCATCGTGTGCTCGGGTGCCACTGCGCAAGGCATTGGCATGGTCTATCCACTGGCACTGCGTAAAGGGTTTCGCACCGTAGGTATCGTCTCTTCGCGGGCGCGCGCCGAGGGGGTGCTGTTTTCCAAGGATTGCGAGCGTGTGTTCGTGGTGGACGACCCTACCTGGGGTGGCATGCAGCCCAATGAATATCTGTCCTCCACCTCACAGGCCATGGTCGATGCCAGTGACGTGATGATCGCCATCGGCGGCGGCGCGATCGCCCGCGACGAACTCGTAGCAGGCCACAGCAAAGGCAAACTCGTCCGTTTTCATCCTGCAGACATGAATCATGCTCGCGCCATGGCGAATGCCATCAAAGAAGGCGGGCCGGCCCCACGGTCGTTCTGCGGCGCCGCCCAGGCGCTCTTCCAGTGCACAGGTGGGGAGGAAGGAGCATGAGGAAATATGCGGTCGTCTTTGTGCATGGGCTGGCAAAGAAGCCTTCGCCTGAAAAGCTTGAGGAAATCTGGCGTTGGGGGCTGGAGCGAGCGGACACGCCTGCACCTTTTCATGGCCAAAACCCAGGGATCGACCTCGACACCCAGGGCGTGCCAGGCCTGTTCAACTACTATGCGGATGTATTCTACGGCACCGATTACGAAACAGATCTCGATGCGTTTTATGAGTCCAGGGACGGTTCTGTCGTTGACCTGGGGAGCCTGCACCAGATAGCAGGCGAGCTTGCCATCCCGACGCCTGCCAATGAAAAAGAAGCAAGGTTCCTTGCTGAGGTGGAGCGCAAGATGCGCGAGGCGCCTTTCCCACCCGAGCCGCCGTGCCTTGTGGCCCATCCAGCTGCACAGCAACCTACACAATTGGAGATCGCCTCGTGGCTGCCGGGGCCCGTGAAGGAGGCCATCATCAAAAAGGCGGCGATGGAAGCGTATTACTTCCTGTTCAACAAGGACTATGCGCGGCCAGCCGATGGCGCGATCTTCAAGGTGCGTGACGAGCTGCGCCAGCGCCTGATCGACGACTTGAGAAAAGCGGCGGAGCAGGCCAACAAGCTGGTGCTGGTAACTCATAGCATGGGCACGATGATCGCCTACGACGTTCTGCGCAACTGCAAGCAATGCCCTCCGGTGGAGGTGCTGTTCACCCTTGGATCGCCGCTGGGCATCACCGAAGTGCAGGAGCAACTGCGGGCCGATGGGCTGCAACACGTCGATTTCCCACCTGGGCTCGGTCGATGGATCAACGTCTACGACCCCCTCGACCCCATCTGTGGTGCTGACCCGAGAATGGACGATTTTCGCCCCACGCAGGGGCGTAGGGTGGAGGATGTTAGAGAGAGCAACTGGGGAAACTGGCGCCATACCGTCACCCACTATTTCGCCGGCAGGCAGTTCCGCTCATTGCTGATGCATACCCTCGGGATATCACGCTGATGTCGCCCATGTCAGCGGGTGAACTCGCCATGGCCCTGAAACGCGGCGAGTTTCCCAACCCGCCGTTGCAGTTGCTGACGCACGCTGTGCATTTGCTCGCGGACGAGGTGCTCGATGGCAAGCAGGCTTCGCGCAAAAGCGTCCGCGAGGCCATGGACCTGCTGCGCAGGCACCGCCATTTCGAACATGTGCACGAGCTAGGCGTCGCCTGGCACGATACCTTCGGTTGCGACGCCATGATCCAGCGCCTGCTCGCCCAGGCGAAGGTGGAGCTTGGCGCACTGGAAGGGGCCGACGATCTGCTCGATGAAGCCGGCCAAATGGCGATCAGGCACCCGACAGACCTGGAATACCAGGCAGAGGAGAAGGACTACAACGCGTTGCGCGGGCGTATCCGCAAGCAACGGTTTGTGTTGACGGACAATGTGAACGTACTCGCCGAGTCAATCGCTTACTACCAGAAGAAGCAGCTAGCGCAACCAAGCTTCTTCCTCGACGTGAATGTACTGGCGCTGCGGGTACGCCTGCACGATCGGATAGCACAGCCGATCCAAGTACTCATCGAGTTGGCCCACGATGTTTTGAAGCAGGCAACCGTCGCTATACGAACCAAGCCTGCCGACCCATGGGCGCTGGCAACTGCGTCCGAAGCGTGCCTTGCCTTGAGCCGCTTCCTGCCGGACGAGAGCTGGTGCGACTGGGCCGAATTGTGGTTGTACCGGTTCTTGGCGCACCCGAAATGCGGCCCGTTCGAGATCGAGAGCTATTTTCGCCAGGTGCGCGAAATCTGGAGTGGAGCCCCACTGGACGAATCCACGTGTGCGGGGCGCTTGGCCAGGATCTTTGAACGGCACATGCTGCGCACTCAGCGCCGTTGGTCCGTGGACGCCCGTCAGTTGCAATGGCTTCAACAAAATCCCGAAGAGCTCGAAAAGAACTTTTGCGGTGAAAAGTCGTTCACGGTTGCCGACATCCGCAAGATGCTCGCGCTCGCACCTAACATCGGTTGCGTGACGAACGACAAAGGGGTGCGTATGGGCACCGGTTTCCTGGTGCAGGGTTCAGCTTTCGGCGATGACGGCTTGCTGTTCATCACCAATGCCCATGTGATCAGCGATACCTTGACCAAAGCGATACGCGGCAGCGATGCACGCGTCACCTTCGAGACGGAGGCAGACGGCAGCATGCCCCCCTGTCTGGTGCAAGCGATCCTGTTCAATTCGGAGCCAGGGCAACTGGGTAACGTGAAGGAGGCGCCGGGTAAGCTGGATGTTACCGTCTGCCGCCTGAGCCGCACGCCAAACGGTGCTGCTGGCCTGCCGGTGGCACCGACTGTCCCTTGGCCCTCACCGCGAACCAAAGCTTTCGTCGTCGGCCACCCGCGAGCCGGCGAACTGCAGTTCTCGCTTCAAGACAGCGTGCTGCTCGACGTCTGCGGCAACGAGCGGCTGATGCACTACCGCACGCCGACCGACCCGGGTAGTTCCGGCAGCCCGGTGTTCAACAGAGACTGGGAAGTCATAGCGCTGCATCACGCGGGCTCGCAGACATGCCCGCGTTTGTCAGGCTCAGGCTTCTATGAAGCGAATGAAGGCATCACGCTGCAGGCGATCCGACAGCATTGGAAAGGCATGGCAACTGATTCGCTTGGATAAACCGCTACGACTAGCGTGTGGGTTATTCAGCTCATGCCGTGCCATGCGTTTACATCAGTCACCCGGTGGACGCTACCCAGGCATTGGGTAGGGAGGCTTAGATGGCATCGATCTTCATCAGCTATCGTCGCAAAGACTATACGGCCGGAGTCAGCACCCTCGAGCAGCACCTGCGCGGTTATTTCGGGCAAGCGTCAGTTGTGCTCGATCAGGATGGCTTTCTCGGCGGCACGGACTGGCAAGCGGAGATGAGGGCAGCGGTCATACAAAGCAGTGTGGTTATTTGCGCAGTGGGTGATAGCTGGAGCGAACCGTCGTTGCGCAAAAGCGGCCCGGACCACCTGCATGAAGAACTCAATATTGCCCGTAGTCTTGGCAAGCCCATTATTCCCGTAGTGGTTGGCAGCGGCGCGGGGAAATCAGCCCTGACCCAGCTACCCGCAGCCATTGCCTGGCTCACAAAACTGCATGCGGTCGACTGCACAGGGCCTGAGCTGGGGCGAATCAAGGCGCTCGAACGTGCCATCGGCAGCAATGTCCTGGCCGCTACAGGGGCAGGAGGGGCGTCGATCGGGGCGATGGTTGCCGATCTTTTCTACAGCCTCCTGTACCCAGTGAGTGCAGGGGGCATTGCATTACGAGGTACGGCATCAGGCATGACATCGGCTTTGCTTGGGGTCAGCTTCTCGGCAGTTGGCCTGCTGATGCTGTCCATGGTGCTGAGGGAGGACTTCGATGCACTGGCGCCTTTGGGTAAAATCCTCGGAGTGGTTGTCATCTTTGTTGGCCTGGTATACGGGCTTGCATCGTTGATTACCCGCTTTGGGCCTGCCAGGGCCCACCCTCGTGGGCGATTTACATACGCGTTGAGATTCTGTGCAGCCATCATCACGTGCGGGGTCCTTTACTTCACAGTATGGGTCAGCTTTTTGCCGGATGGCTTCTTCACGCAAATGATGAACGCGCTGGAGGAGGGCGGTGCAGCGGAATTGAAGACAGCAGAGGAGATCAACAACTTTCCTCCTCATTTGATGGTTGTGATGGGCGTGTTCAATCTTGGCTTGATCTTCCATCTGCTCTATATCACTTGGGGCTTTGTTCGCAGCATTGCGGCGGTGGTGAGAACAGGCCGGCTGCCTGCATTCCTGTTGTTCGTATCGTTGATAATGGCAATAGGCATCATGGGCTGGATCAGTTACTCGATGAGCGCCGAAACGCCTGCGCCGAGCAAGAAACCGGTTCGGATAGCGGGTCAAATGCCACGCGAGTTTTCATTTTCGAATGGTTCCGACAAGCTGACCGTAGCGGGCACCGAGTTGATGCCCATGAAAATCCGAGCCAGCGGAAACATGCGGTTCGAGAACAATATCGTGATTCTGGACTTCAAAGAGTTGGTGGTCGAAAACCGCACCGACGCATCAGTCATCGTGGACCGTATTCACTTTACGCTGGGACGGCGTGTGGACGGAAAGTTCTCATGGACTGATCCCGTCCCCTTCAGTAACGAGGTCGCGTTCGGCGCGATTGATGGGCATGGCGAGCGTCGCCTTGAGGACTTTACCCTGCGAGCACGACTGCATCCCACAATGAAGCCTGGAGAAACCGTGCTGACAGTCTGGGTGACTATTAACGGTAAAGCCGAGCAACCGATTGGCGATGGTAGTGACGCGATCTTGCGTTGGTGAAAGGTGGGTGCTGCGGAGCCTTACCTTTGTCATCGAGCGCCCCTTCAAGCCCTTCTTCGGCGAACAAGGCATCGCCCTGTGACCCTCTGCGGTCCCTTGTAGGAGCGGCCTTGCCGGGGCGCCGGACCGGTCGGAAAGGGGCGCGCAGCGGCCCCAGATTGGTGCGTCACCGCTGATAGTGCCGGGGCTGCTTTGCAGCCCTTTCGCGACGCAAGGCCGCTCCTACAACGGGCGTCGTTCGCCAAGGTGCGGAAGGCGCCCAGCTCGCCGGCTTCGAAACAGGACCTCCTGATTACAATGGCATCACTTGCTGGGTGGCTTGTGCCGGGCGTACATCGCGGTACCCCCAGCAGATGCACCACGAGCCTGCAGTTCGAACGTTTGCGGGTATGCCTTGATCAGGTCGCTCAGCTTCTTGAAACCATGGGTACGCGGGTCAAACTCCGGGCGAAGCTTCGAGATGTTCGTACCCAGCACACTTAAATGTGCCCAGCCATCCTCATCAGCAATATCGTCCAGAATCTTGGTAATGAAACCGATGGGCGCCTTGGGCTTCTTGGGCTTTTCTGCCGCCACCGGTTTTGCATCGGGCGTCACTGACGACTCGACAGACGCCTCGGCATTGGGCGACTGAGCGGCTTCGTCACGCAGCAATTCGATGTAGATGAACTTGTCGCAAGCGGCCACAAAGGGCTTGGGCGTTTTTTCCTCACCAAACCCGTAAACCGTCAAGCCTTCCTCCCGCAGCCGTGACGCGAGGCGTGTGAAGTCGCTGTCGCTGGACACCAGGCAAAAGCCATTGAAGCGCCGGGTGTAGAGCAAATCCATGGCGTCGATGATGAGCGAGCTGTCGGTGGCGTTCTTGCCCTTGGTGTAGGCAAATTGCTGAATGGGTTGGATCGAATGGTCGAGCAGCACTTTTTTCCAGCCCCCCAGTTGCGGGCCAGTCCAGTCACCGTATATACGCTTGACGCTGGCGACACCGTACTTGGCGATCTCTTCGAAAAGCCCCTCGACGATCGCGGCTGGCGCATTGTCGGCGTCAATCAGTACTGCGAGGTGTTTTTGCGTGGTGGTAGAACTGTGTGTGGCCATGGTCATCCTTGGGGCATGAAAAGAAGCTGTTCTCAGTCATTCTGGCTGCATTCGGGCGCCAACTGCCGCTGGCCAGGTAGTGTGGTCGAGCATGTAGGGCTTCCTGCTGAGATAACGCCACATAACGCCGCAGCCTAATCGCTTTTCGCGACTCGGTCATACAAAGGCGCGCCGGGCCGTACAGGATGGTTTTTCGGCATTGAGTACCAGCTCCAGTCCCCAGCCATTTTGAATGTGGTTCGCGATCTCAAATTCGCGCCAGTCAGTCATTGCCTGGCCATCGATCATGCGTGGTTCACACTCGATCAGCCAAGCCACGGCATTGAGGAACTGACCATGGGAAAACACCAGAATGTCTTCTGCAGGGTGCAGGGCTAGGCGATCCAAGAACGACCGCGCGCGCTCAATAAATGCGAGGAACGACTCTGCGCCCTCTCCGTCGACGTGGGACGGATCAGCTTTAGCCCAATACAGGTCGACCCAAGCTTTTCGTTGAGCAACCGTAGTGTTCACGCAATTCGCAGGCGCGAGGTAGGTGAATTCTTCGATGGGCCAAGTCTCGCAGGTAACGTTGGGGAACATTGAGCTCGTCGCGTCCGCGGTTGCTTGAGCGCGTGAAAAGGGTGACGCAACGATCAATCCAGGCGCCTTGCTGATTGACCTGGCTACGCGCGCTGCTTGATCGCGGCCCTTATCAGTCAGTGGGATGGTCGCATGATCCAGGGTGGCCGCGCCGGCATTCGCCGCGCTTTCTCCATGACGTATAAGGCGGACGATCTTCATTTTACCTGTGGAGTACAAATGTTCTCCTCCTTGTAGATGAGTGCTCAAGGTTCAGGGCAGGCTGGGCGTGGTGGCGCCTGATCGTTCCGCACCTAGGCGCAACCCTGTGATGTCGCGCTTTGGCGGCGTGCCGAACTGCCGTCCATACTCGCGGCTGAACTGCGAGGGGCTTTCGTAGCCGACTTTGAAGGCAGCGGTGGCGGCATCCAGATGCTCGTTGAGCATCAACCGTTTCGCCTCGTTCAACCTCAACCATTTCTGGTACTGCAGCGGGCTCATCGCGGTGAGCTGGCGGAAGTGATGATGGAAGGTCGAGAGCCCCATTTGCACCTGGGAGGCCAGCTCGTCCACCCGCAGCGGGGCGGCGTAGTTCAGCTTCATCCAGTCGATGGCCTTGGCTATTCGGTGCCCCTTGCTGCCCACGGAGGCGATGTAGCGCAGGAGAGGGGCCTGATCGCTGAGTAATAGCCGGTAGTGGATTTCTCGCTGAATGAGCGGCCAGAGCGTAGGGATCGCATCGGGCTCTTCCAGCAACTCGATCAGGCGGGTGAAACTCTGCAGCAGCTTCGGGCTGAGCTCACCCACTCCAGCGCTGGTATGAAAGGCCTGACCGCTCAAGGGAAGACGACCGTCTTGCGCGATCAGTTCCGCCAGCGTGCGCAGGTCGAGCCTGAACACCAGGCCCAGACAGGGGGCTGCCTCGCTGGCCATCGTCACCGCCGAGTTGGCGGGGATATTCAGTGAGGTGACGAGGAAGCGGCTCGTGTCGTAGGGGAACACGTCGCTGCCAATGACCATTTCTTTGGCGCCCTGGGCGACCAGCACGATGCTCGGCTCAACGATGCACGTGATCGGCGGGGCCGGTGCATGACGTCGGTAGACGCCGAGCGCTGCAATGCGCGTCGCGAAATCGCCAGCGGTAGGCGCATGGGCGCTGATGACCCTGCACAGCGTGGCCATTGGGTTAGAGGGAGAGGGCGGTTGTGTGCTGGCGTTCATGGGAAGCATCCGATGATCTCGTGGGAAAACACTACGCGTTTGCTGCCTGAGATGTCCATGCCCGGTCAGCACGGGTTGGAGATTTAGGCAAGAAAACTAGCCATTTGCTCTACTGGTAGGCCGGTTTACGCGAGGAAGATGGCAGTTCATTCACTGCGGGAGCCGCGGACATGCCCCATGGAGCGAACAATTTGTACAAGCGTGAGCCGGTTTCGCTCGAACGGGATTCACTACCCCTTCCGCATTCAAGCCGCCAGGTCTGGAGTGCTGTGCTGGCGATGTCACTCTGTGCCTTCGCCCTGGTAGCGTCTGAGTTTCTGCCAGTGAGCTTGCTCACCCCCATTGCATCCGATTTGTCGCTGACTGAAGGCCAGGCCGGGCAGGCCATTTCAATCTCGGGCTTCTTTGCCGTGATCACTAGCCTGTTGCTGGCCACCCTGACCCAGGGGATCGATCGCAAGCCTGTGCTACTGGCCACAACCGCGCTGATGCTGATTTCCGGAGGGATGGTGGCATACGCCCCGAACTACCTGACGTTGATGGTGGGGCGAGCAGTGCTCGGGATTGCCATCGGTGGTTACTGGTCGATGTCCACAGCGGTGATGATGCGCATCGCACCCGAAGCGCTCGTTCCCAAGGCCATTGCCGTGATGCAGGGCGGTACCGCATTGGCCACGGCAGTCGCGGCTCCGATCGGGAGTTATTTGGGCGGCATCATTGGCTGGAGAGGGGCATTTTTGTGTGTGGTGCCGTTGGCCGCGTTGGCGTTGATCTGGCAAGCCTTCACGCTGCCGGCAATGCCGAGTGAGCGGACCAAGTTATCGGCCACCGGCTCGCTGCGCTTGCTGGGAGACAGCAGGGTCGCGCTCGGCATGGCCGCCGTTGCCTTCCTCTTCATGGGGCAGTTCACACTGTTCACTTATCTGCGGCCCTTCCTGGAAACGGTCACGCAGGTGGATGTGGCTACGCTCTCGCTGCTCCTGCTGATCATTGGCGCCGCAGGATTGGTAGGCACTGTGTTGGTGGGCCCCCTCGTTGCACGTCATCTTAATCGGGTGCTGATGGGGATACCCTTGATCATGACCGCCATTGCATTCGCCGTGATTGCGGTGGGTAGCTGGGTCGTTCCAGTCGCCGTTCTGCTGGGTTTCTGGGGGCTGATCGCTACCTGTGCTCCCGTGGGATGGTTTACTTGGTTGGCCAGGGCACTGCCGCACGATGCAGAAGCCGGGGGTGGCCTGATGGTCGCGGTGATTCAGTTGGCTATTACTGCAGGGGCAACGGTAGGCGGCGTGCTGTACGACGGGATGGGCTATCAAGCTACGTTCGTAGCCAGCGGAGTATTTTTGCTTGTTGCAGCTGTGCTGAGCGCTATGACCCGTCGCAAGTAAGCCAGTACTGGCTAAATGCCGGTGAGATTTTGCGGGCAAAAGAAAGCCCGCTGCTAGGCGGGCAAGGTCTATCACACGTAGGGATAGCTTCAGGTTCTCTCAAACCACGTGAAAATTGAGTGAAAGAAACGTTCTCATGATGTGATGGCCGCATCGTCGAGAGGCCCACTGTGTGGCTGATAGCGGCTCCCCAAGCGTAGAAGCCATCAGGATCCACGCACTCAGTTAAAACGCATAAACCAAAGTAGCCGTGGCGCTGCGCGGGGAGCCATACCAGCCACGTGAGCCAATCGCGGTGTAATAAGTCTTGTCGAACACGTTGTTTAAGTTCAGCGAGACGCTGGTTTGCGGCGTGAACGCGTATTGCGCCATCAGATCGACCACGCTGTAGGGGTCTTGGGTGAACGTTTCGTCGTTTGGACCTGCGCCTTTGTAGTATTCGGTACCTTGCCAACGCACTCCACCGCCCACCTTCAACTGCGGTACTGACTGAAGACGATAGCTGGTGAAGAGTTTCAGGGTGTCTCGCGGCACTTCAGTGTTCAGGCGGTCGCCGTCCGAGTCTTTACTGACGGCGTAGGTGTAGCTCGCCGAGACCTGCCAATCCGGCAGAATCTCGCCTGCCATTTCCATCTCGAAGCCCCGCGTTTTGGTACCAGACTCGGCACGGTATGCCTGGTTGCCATCCGGGGCCAGGTTGCTACCGTCGGCTACCGCCAGGTTGTCCTGATGGACCTCGAATACGCTAAACGCCGTAGTCAGGCGCTTGTCCCAGAATTCGCTCTTGAGACCGAGCTCGTAGTTCTCGCCCTCCAGCGGATCCAGGTAGGTACCTCCGACATCTTTGTTGCTCTGCGGCTTGAAGATGGAGGTATAGCTGGCATAGGCCGACCAGTTCTCGTTGAGGTCATAAACCAGCCCGATGTAAGGGGTGACGACCCCAGTTTCGCTCCGCGAGGTGCGGCTGGTGTCGCCGGATGACAGGGAGGTGGAAACCTCGTCTCGTCTCCAGTCGATGACCCGGGCCCCGGTGATCAGTGACAGGTCATCCGCCAAGCTCCAACGCACCGAAGTCACCAGTCCATCCTGGGTTTCATCTAGAGCATCTTCGGAGGACTTGGTGTGGATGGCGTCAGGTATCGCCAGCGACCCGTCCCAGGTATGGATATTGTCAATGTCCTGGAACGACCACAGAGGATAACCGTCGTTACGATAGTAGGCCTTGTAGTGACTGGCGCCTAGGTAAGCTTGGTGCTCGCGGGAGAAAAGCTCAAATGGGCCCGACGCCGAGAGATCGAACGAGGTTTGACGAGGCTCGCCGGCCCAACGGCCAGTCCAAGTATTGATGCCGCTGCCATCAGGGTTGACGGTGCCACTGGCTGCAGTGGCAAAGGCGTCATCGTAGCTGCGGCGGTTGTGCTCGGCATTGAGTTTCAGATGCCAGCCGTTGGCGAGGTCGTGATCCAAGGTGGTGAATACGGTTCTAGTTCGACGCTTGTGATAGCTCCAGTCAGCAGCAGAGTTGAATGAGCGGGAAGGGCTGAAGTGACTACCATCTGAATTGAACATCGGGAAACCATGGTTACCTGCCCCGTCGCTGTCCATCTCTTGATATTCAGCGCCCACTGTCAGCATCGTGCTGTCGGTGACGTCCCATTCCAATACGCCATATGCTGCCTGCTTTTCCAGGGATTGGCGATCAATGTGGCTCTGGCTGTTGGTGTTCGATGCGACAAAGCGACCTCGCACATTGCCACTTTCCGTCAACGCGCCGGACACATCAAACTCCTGACGGTAGTTGTCCCAAGAGCCCGCTTTAAGGGTCAACTTACGTTGTGTTTCGAGCGTCGGCTTCTTGCGAATCAGGTTCACGGTCGCGCCGGGATCGCCGGTGCCGGACATTAGCCCCGTGGCGCCGCGCACTACTTCGACCCGGTCATAACTCACCATGTCGGAAAGGTCGTCCCGGAAGCCATAGGTATTCGGTCGGTTGATGCCGTCGACCTGAATGCTGCCGACCTCGAACCCCCGCACGTAAACGTGGTTGGCGTCGCTCCCAGCCGGCCCCATGCTGTCCACGACCACGCCAGGCGTCTGTTCAAGCACCTGGGCAACCTCGTTCAGGTTCTGATCTTCGATCTGCTGACGGGTCACTACGCTGATAGATTGCGGTGTCTCTCGTGCCGAGAGGCGCAGGCCTGTCGCGGTGTTGGCCGAGCCCGTGGTGTAGCTGCCAGTGCCTTCGGTGGTGGCGCCGAGTCCCACGCTGGAAACGGTGGTGGCTGCAAGCTCCATCGAACCGTCCTGGCGGGGACGAACCAGCGCGTAACGCTTTTCTCCAGCTTGCAGTAACTGCAGGCCTGTACCTTGCAGCAGTAGAGCCAAGCCCTGGTCTACCTCGTAGTTACCTCGCAGCCCTTCACTGTTAAGCCCCGCAACTGCTTCATTGCTGAAATTGACAACTACTCCGCTGGCCTTCGCGAATTTATCTATGGTGCTAGCGAGGGAGCCCGCCGGGATACTGTAAGCAAAAGGTTCGGCCCAGACAGTGGCGGTGGTTAGCAGCGTGCCAGACAGGCTGACCGCGAGTGCGGCTTGGCGAAGGCTGGTGGCTGAAGCAAAACGAGTGGACATCCATTGACTCCTGTTCGATAGAACGCAGGCTCCCATTACGAAACGTATTGCTAATGGTAATGCTTCGCATAAAGGCGGCGCGCATAATCCTTCGGTTCTCTCGTGGTTGTCAATTGGTGTTTTACGGTTCTGTGACGGCCGAGTCGTCGTGATGTCGCTATGTAGACTGTGTCTCTTACATGTTGTGATGGCCAGCTTGTCTGCGGGCAAATCACAGACGCTTTTACTCAAGCTTTTCGACCAATCGTGCGGCGGAGGCTGCAGACTTCGCCTGAACCTGATCGGCCTTGTGCTCCAAGGACGAGGGGCTCAGTCCAGGACAATGTGATGGCCGTGAGGGCAGGCCGGTGTAGCCATCAAAAGCCTTTCAGGACAATCTTGCCGCGTGCCTTGCCACTTTCGATTACGGCGTGCGCGCGCTTGAGATTATCGGCGTTGATCGTGCCGAAGTGCTCACCCACGGTGGTTTTGAGTACACCGTCATCGATCAGCTTTGAAACACGCTCGAGCAATTGGTGCTGCTTGATCATGTCCTCGGTTTTGTACAACGAACGTGTGAACATCAGCTCCCAGTGCAGTGACAGCGACTTGCGTTTGAGTGGCATTACATCCAGCTGTGCGGGGTCGTCGATCAGCGCCAGTTTGCCTTGTGGACGAAGCACTTCCACCAGCTGCGCAAGGTAGGTGTCGGTGTGCGTCAGGCTGATCACATAATCGACCGTATCGAGCCCGAGCGCTTGCAACTGAGGCGCGATCGGCTTGGAGTGGTCGATGACATGATGGGCACCCAGTTCCTTGACCCACGCCTGGGTCTCAGGCCTTGAGGCGGTGCCGATGACGGTCAGCTGCGTGAGCTTGCTGGCCAGCTGAACCAAAATCGAACCCACCCCGCCAGCCGCGCCGATAACCAGAAGGCTTTGGCCTTTACCTGCATTTTCGACAACGCCCAAGCGGTCAAACAGCAGCTCCCACGCGGTAATCGAGGTCAGGGGGAGGGCAGCGGCACTCGCATTATCCAAGCTGCGAGGCTTGTGCCCGACGATGCGTTCATCCACTACGTGAAGCTCACTGTAGGTGCCCGGGCGGTCGATAGCACCGGCGTAGAAAACCTCATCGTCCGGTTGGAACAACGTCACTTCAGCACCTACCTCACGGACGACGCCGACGGCATCCCAGCCCAGCACTTGTGGTTGCTCACCGCCACGGCTTGCACGGATCTTCGTATCAACCGGGTTGACGGCGATGGCCTTGACCTCGACAAGGAGGTCCCGGGCACCGGGTGTCGGGGTGGGCAGCTGCGTGTCGTACAGCGATTGAGGGTCTTGGATCGGCAAACCGGGTTGGGTGTAGACGACGGCCTTCATTGGTTTGGCTCTCTGATTGAATGTGGATTAAGGCTAGACGTTTCGATTCACTCAAGAAATAGCCTGAATGGAGTAAGACTTTGTCGCCTGTGGTGAAAATGGTGGGTAGCGTTTGACCTGCTGATCATTTGGCGTTGTAACGCGGAGCAAGCAGATTGCTGGAAAGCTGGTGGCTGTGGCCCCTGGTAGCACCGCCTGGATTTTGATGCCTTTATCCGCAAGCTCCTTGTGCAGGGACTGAGTGAACGCGGTCACATAACGCCATTGAGCAGTTCTGGCGCCAGGCTCACGATGGACGAGATATTGATGACGGCGCCGTGCTTGCGAGCGGTAAATCCTGGGATGGCGGCGTAGGTAAGGCGGGTGAGGGCGGTCACGTTGAGGGTGATCATTTCTGCCATGCGCTCGACATCACTTTCCAGCAGGCTGGTGTGGGTGCCGATGCCTGCGTTGTTCACGAGCAGGCTGATGCTGGCGTCTTCACGCAGTTTGCGTTCTACCTTGGCGAGGTCATCTGCCTTGGCTAGGTCTGCCGGAAACACCTCTACGTTCTGCCGGGTTTCGCTGGTGAGCCGGCTGGCCAAGGTGTTGAGGCGCTCCCGGTTACGGGCGACCAGCACCAAGTCGTAACCCCGGCGGGCCAAGCGTTCTGCGTAGATCGATCCGATTCCGGTGGAGGCGCCGGTGATGAGGGCGGTGCCCTTGAATTGCTGCGTCATGGTGATGCTCCGGTGTTTACAGAATCCAGAATTTCTCCATGGAGGGTGGCACGGTGCGCTCATCTCTGGGGATGTACATGGATACGCTTCCTCTTGGGGCTCCTGGTTTGGCCGATACCTGGATGATTACGGGGACTTTGACGCCATTGACGCCTCTCCGAACTGCTGACGCTTGCACCGAAGTCGGATCGGATTCAAAGCGCTTTGGATTACGCTCGCAAAAATTTGAGTCGTCCGTTGAGTGTTGAGGAACTCGCTGAAGTTGTGCACCTGAGCCCCCGGCAGTTCACCCGCGTGTTCACCGCCGAGACCGGGCAATCACCGGCCAAGGCCATAGAGCGTCTTCGTCTTGAGGCTGCCCGATTGATGATTGAGCAGAGCCGACACAGCCTGGATGTGGTGGCTAAAGAAACTGGTTTTAGGGATCGCCGGCATATGCGCGAGGTATTCATCCGCGGATTCGGCGTACCGCCACAAGCGGTGCGAAGGGATGCACGGCGGGTGGTACCTGCTTAAGAAGCGGTGCTAAACGGTTATGTGTGTGCGCCAATCGCGACTTTAGTCAGTGGAGGAAGTTTGTGATGACAGTTTCGGAATTGATGGTACTGGCGCGGGAAGCACCTCAGGATCTGCTGTGTTGGTCGAGCTTCGTAGCGCAGACCGAATTCGCCTGGCAAAACTCAATCTTGGTGTCAGATGCAGAAAGGTGGCAGACCCTTTGGTTTGAGATGGAAATTGTAAATGCGCTGGCATTGGCCGAGTGGGAGGATGATGGGCGTCCTTGCGATTGGTCTGGCCGTTGGCGCGAAGGGTACGAACAGGATGCGCAAGCGTTAGTTTCGGAGCTGCTGCCACTGCTTGTTAGCCCTGAGGCAATAGCGTGATGCGGCGCAATGAGCTGCGGCGGCTCATTAGGGGGCAATTGGATGTCTCGCTCTTACGTCACGCTCTTGAGTTCAGCGCGTAGCTTGCGCAGTTCGGCCTGCCGATCGTCGTCTTGCTGACGCTTGCTATAGACCTTGATCCAGGCGTAAAGGCTGTGCACGGACATGCCCAGGCGCTGGGCGACATCGGCGACAGATTTGCCTTTTTCGGTCACTTGCTTGACCGCTTCGATCTTGAATTCTTCGGGGTAACGCTGACGACTCATGGCACCTCCTATTTGGGCCTCATTATGAGACTAGCCAGCTTGGAGGTGTCTACGAAACTAGGGGCGATTCAGAGTATGCTAGGGAATCAGTTGGCTCTGACATTTGGGATTTTCACGCCTAGATCGTCCAGCTTCAAAAAATGGGTCAGAGAAGCGCTGGGTTAGGCGATGGAGGGCAAAGCCTTGATTTTCCGATGCTCACGGTTTCCAGGTTTAGAAAATTTCCGTCCAGAGATTACGAAACGCTGACACCGGTAAAGCGCACCTCCAGACACACCATTTAACATAATATGCATTATGCGCACCTTCGTATGGAGCTGCCGGGGCGTGTGTTGGCCAGATTGGAAGCCAGATCGCGGTGCAATTTTCGCGGACGCGAAAAAATCCGACCTGGTCGGCCGGCACCAGGTGTTGCTAGTAGCAACACCCGCCGTACCTGTTAACGGCTATGTCATGCCCCGTTTAGCCTAAGCGGCTTTCTCGGCCAGATGCTACTCGTACTGCTCCCGATCAAGGTCGCTGTCGGTGATGCTGTCAACGACCTCAAACGGAGTCTCTTCATCGAAAGACCAACTGTCGAAACGACGAATGATGTTGAACCTGGCCTTCATGTGGAACGCGGAGCCGTGAGACATCCTGTCGAGATCCTGTTGGCCTCCGTATACGAGAGAACCCTCCAGGACCAGCTTTCCTAGAGCCTGAATCGTAATTAGCGCTGGTGATTTTCAAGGAGGTCACTCGAAAGTCGGACGCATTCATGTCGGCCCGGGCTTCTGAGGTAGCGTCCTCCAACAAATCGTCAAGCTGAGACGGCAGATCATCTTCCCGAATGGCGTCCTTGAGGTCGTTGACGCCAAAGGCGGCACGACCAAGCCGAGGATCGTCAGGATTACGCGTGGCTACAGTGGTAATGTCATGAAAATTGTAGAATTTCGCTCTCTGACTGAATAGCTCTTGAGCTGAGAACAGCGAAATTCCTTCCGATTTGGAAAGAGCTTTGGCCTGCTGCTTGATAAGACTGAGGATAGCGTAGGACATGGCACTTCTCCTTCTGACGACGCGCTCAAGGGGAAAACTGCTTGCGCATCTACCCGGTGCATCCAAGGAAAAATGCGATAGATAAAGGATGTGGGTTGGAGCAATGCGTAGGCCCAGCGACGCGACCTCGGCATGGACTACCCTGCCCCTTTATATGCCTGCAATGAATAACTATGCTAAATATTCATTTAGTTTAGTTATATCTGGCTGCGGCAAATGATCCCGACGCTGCCCCTCAAACACAGCTATAGCCACCCCTTCGCTCTCCGAGAGCAAATCACGCAAAGGCGGCACCTAGCGGGCCTTACCCTCCACTTCCGCCATCAGAACAACATCGCGGGCGGGCCCAGGCGCATCGTTCAGGCTACCACTGGCTGGTGAGCGTTACCGGTACGCGCAGCGGCGCAATGGGGCCGTCACGTTGCCCGCACATCTCATCATGCACCACCTGCTGTACCAGCATGCAGGGCACGGGTGGCAGGTCGGCCAACAGCTGCCGCAGCTCGGTAGTGGAGCGCACGCGAACGGGCTGCCCATGGGCATCGCTCAATGTCACGGGGCCGGCGTCGGTCAAGGCGCGCAGGAGGTAGAAGCCACCCTCCAGCGACAGCAGTTCAAGTTCCTTTGCTTCGCCGGTCGAGACCAGCTGGGTAAGCGCGATCAGGTTCATGGTGTGCCCTCTGGCAGGCGGCGGAAGAACAGGGTGATCTGGGCGATCTCAACGCCCAGCTTGCTCTTGCTCGAACGGTTGATCAGCTCGTCCAGGTCTACCTGCCAGTGCCGCCCATCAACTGGCAGGTCCAGCTGGTAACGCCTAGGAAACCAGCAACAGCACTTTGTGCATGTTCCTCAGTCGTTGCCAGCCAGCCCAAGCAGGCGCTGGCGCAGTTGTGTATCCCGGGCTCCGGGGTCGAGCCAGATGGCAAAGAACGCCCTGGCAAAGACCGGGTCGGCGATATCGCGGCTGAATTTACCGTCGACGTAAAAGCGGCAGCCCTGCCCCGGCAGGTATAAGCCAGTAATGCGCATGCCGGGGCGCACATCCACGAATGCCTCTTCAATCCCATGGGTCCACGCCGTGCGTTGTTGCGGCGTTATGCTGCCACCGTTGAGGCGGCGCATTTCCTCGAGGCTGGCCTGTACCAAGGTGTCCCTGGACAACGAACGGTGGTAGAGGAGCTCAAGGGCGAATGGCTGGCTCCAGTCATGAACTGGCCCTGCTGTCCATAATTGGGCTGTGTAAAGACGCAGGCCAAACCAGGTGAACTCACCACTCCCCTGCCGTTGCGCCCCAGGCAGCTCCGCTCGCCAGCCCGCAACCGCCGAAAAGGCAGCCAGTAGCAGACAAAGGCAAGCCCAACGAGCACGGTGCGCCATACTGACCTCAAGTACGCGTAAATACTGTACAACAATAGCATCTTGTACAGATATCGTACTCCAAATGCATAGATTTTAATGCACAGCGCAAGACCTCGGTCACGCCACTAGCGATATCATCAGGTCCGCAATATTAAGAGGTACGAATGCCACGGTCAGCAGCGCATAGGCCTTGCGCGAGCTGGCTGCAAACACACACAGTGGGATCATGATCATGACCACGTCAAAGGCGCCCCAAAGCGCCATGGGCGAAACGCCGAACAACAGAATGTTGACGATGAACCCAAGCAGGTAATAGCCCGACAGGAACAGCAGCGCGTAGCGGCCATCCTGCTCGAAGTACACACGAAGCCCTTCGCGCTCGTCCTCGCTGCGGCTAGGCAACATCAGCGCCGAGGAAACGAACAGCGCAAGAGCCAGCAGCACCAACAGCAAGAACTCCTGGAACGAGAAGGTCGCCCTGACTTGCGGCAGCGAATTGACTGCCCACCAGAAATCCATCTGGGTGGTGAAGAGCATGACCGCCCAGACCAGAGCCACCCAGTCTGGAGCAGCGGTGCGACGGATACGGAAGACGGTCAGCGCCCCCAGAAGCAGGCGCGTGACAGAAAGGCCCAAGACCATAGACAGGACGGTAGCAACGATAGGGAAATTGCTCATGGTGCCTCCTGCTGACCAAGACTCTGGACAGCGTAGGCGGCGAACAGCAAACTTTGCACAAATGAGTACGGGTTCTGGGGGCTTGTCGCAGGTTTTTCAGTGCCTGTGAAACCGAGCGCCGCGCGGGCGGCGCTGGGGCTACGCGCCAAAGCAACCCTCAAGGCTGGCTGTTCCCCACCAAAAGCTGCAGCGTCACTTACCCAAGGAGCCTGTCTTGTCAGAACGCACTCACTGCGGCGTGAAGCCCAGCGACTCTGCCTGGTCGGTGTTTCTGGTGTTCTTGCGTCTGGGGCTGACGTCTTTCGGTGGCCCCATTGCGCACCTGGGTTACTTTCGTGAAGCATTTGTAGCGCGCCGCCAATGGCTCAGTGAACGCAGTTATGCCGAGCTGGTCGCCCTGTGCCAACTGCTTCCCGGCCCCGCCAGCAGCCAGGTGGGCATCGCGCTGGGCCTTTCACGGGCGGGGTTCCCGGGCGCTGTCGCTGCGTGGGCTGGGTTCACATTGCCATCGGCCCTCCTGCTGACGCTGTGTGCTCAGGGCCTGGGGGCATGGGGAGGTGGCGCCCCAAGTGGCCTGTTGCACGGCCTGAAAATCGTCGCAGTCGCCGTGGTGGCCCAGGCCGTATGGGGCATGGCACGTAGCCTCTGCACCGATTTCGCGCGGGTAACCATCGCCCTGTTCGCTGCCTGCACCGCGCTGCTGTGGCCCAACGCAGTCGGGCAGATAGCCGTGATCACAGGCTCGGCCATCACAGGCTTGATCCTGCTCAAGCCTCCGGGCTCCCCGGCAGGGGAAGAGCTGCCGTTTTCACTCAGCCGAAAGGCCGGGCTGGCTGCGCTGGTAATGTTCTTCGCCTTGTTGGTCGGCTTGCCGCTATTGACCCGCATCTGGCCCTCGCAAGCACTGGCAATGATCAACGCCTTTTATAGCGCAGGCTCGCTGGTATTCGGCGGTGGGCATGTCGTTCTACCGTTGCTGGAGTCGGCCACAGTGGCCAATGGCTGGGTCGCGAATGACACCTTTCTCGCAGGTTATGGCCTGGCGCAGGCCATACCGGGCCCACTGTTCACGTTTGCAGCCTTCCTGGGTGCATCCATGAGCGTGCAGCCGTCCGGCTGGGTGGGCGCGACCGTTGGCATTCTCGCCATTTTTACCCCCTCCTTCCTATTGGTGGTTGGTGCAGTTCCCTTCTGGGAAACACTGCGGCGCAGCGCCCGCAGCCAGTCAGCGCTTGCCGGTGTAAACGCCGGCGTGGTCGGGCTTCTGCTGGCAGCCTTGTACCAACCGGTGTGGACGAGCGCCATAGCCAAGCCAGCAGACTTGGCATGGGCGCTGATCGCCTTGATGGCCCTGATGTTCTGGAAGTGGCCTGCATGGTTGGTTGTCCTTGGCTGCGGCGTATTCGGTTGGCTGCTGAGCAGCACCTTTTAGGCTCTGTACGAAAAGTTTTGTGGGATCGCCGCACCGCCGCTCCCACAACGATGAATGACCATACTTTTCGTACAGAACCTAAGGGCCTTAGAGACAGTATCGGGCAGCTCACTGCAAGGGAAGCGACACGATGGCAGCCAGCCCACCAATGGCCCTGTTTTCCAGGCGCACCTGCCCCCCCAGCCGCTCGACGATAGTGGCCACGATGGATAACCCCAGCCCTGCGCCATTGGGGCTATTGCGGCTATAGAAGCGCTCGAATACCCGTACAAGATTCGCCTCGTCTAGACCTGGCCCTTCATCTTCGACAACCAGTTCGAAGCGATTGGCCAGGCGCCTGAGTGATACCGTGATACGCCCGCCAGGCAGTGAATGCTCTACCGCATTGGAAACCAGGTTCTGCAAGGCGATGCCCAGCGCTCCGGAGTCGATCATCAGGGCATGGTCACCTTCGCTGAGATCCAGCGAGGGCTCCAGGCCGCGATCCAGTATCCAGGGTGTGAGATCCGCCAGCACATCGGTGACCACTTCGCCCAAGTCGACACGGGTGGCGCGCTGACCGAGGCGCGGCTCGACGCGGGCAAGGGTCAGCAACTGGTTGACCACCCGGGTCAGCCGGTCGACACCGCCAATTAAAAAGCCCAGGGCTTTCTGCCGCTCGGCATCGGTACTGGCGGCCTGTGCGTTTTGCGCATGCAGGCGCAGGATCGCCAGTGGCGTGCGCATCTCATGGGCGGCGTCGGCAATGAACCGATGCTCGCGCCGCAGCAGGTCATCGATCTGCGCAAGCAGGCGATTGATAGCCGCCTGCATGGGCTCAAGCTCGGTCGGCAACGGCACCAGTTGCAGGGGTTCGAGGGAGTCGGCATGGCGCGCACGAATCACATCGGCCATGTTCTGCAACGGGCGCAACCCCCAGCCGATGGCCGCCCAGACCAACAGCGCCAAGCCCAGGCTGCCGAGCAGGAACGGGAACAGGGTATGGCGTACGATGCGGTCGATCAGGTCGTAACGCACGTCGTCGCGCTCACCCACCCAGATCACCCACTGTTTTTCGGGTACCGGTAATACAAAGCCGCGCCATTGTTCGCCACCGCTGGCAAAATCGTAGAAGCCCGCCGCCGTAGGCGGTGCGTCGAGGGTCGGTGCACTGGGGGTGTGCACCAGCAACCGTGCTCCCTCCCCCCACACCTGGAACGCCAGCTTGCTCTCATAGGGGTGGCCCACACGGTGGCGCCCGGCCTTGCCCAGCGCCTCGTTGAATGCCTGATACAGCTTTTCGCGGTTGCCATCCTGCACCGGCAGGTTCATCACTCCCTGCAACAGCCGGGCATTCTGAGCCATGTGAGCATCGTAGACTTCGTTGATCTCGCGTCGGCTGTCGTGATAGTTGTACAACGCCAACAAGCCGGTGCCGAG
>Ga0213828_1000346_pt1 | contig 46981 bp, 46 predicted proteins | sample MC6MC0897MG_FD_180664 | JGI IMG/M metagenome (GOLD analysis project Ga0213828, IMG submission 180664) | Enriched soil aggregate microbial communities from Iowa State University, Ames, United States - MC6-MC0897-MG | ecosystem: Environmental > Terrestrial > Soil > Unclassified | place: USA: Iowa...
GCGTAGTCGTCCATGGGACCGGACGGCGGCACACCGATGTCCCAGTAGCCCGCGCGGCCGGGATAGTCCTGCACGCTGGTGTAGGTCCCGGCTTCCACGACCTCGATCGCCGACGGGCGATACGCAAAGCTTTCCAGAAAGCACGTGGACAGCTGCCCAGCGCGAAAGCGCGCATCGGCCACGATCTGGCGCAGGTAATCCAGGTTGGTCGCAATGCCGTGCAGGCGCGTGCGCGCCAGCGCGTCGGCCAGCTTGTCCAGCGCGGCCTCGCGCGTGTCCGCATGCACGATCAGCTTGGCCAGCATCGGGTCATAGAACGCGGGCACGTCCGTGCCGGTTTCGACCCAGCCATCGACGCGCACGCCTTCCGGGAACGAGACCTCGGTCAACACGCCTGGCGACGGCTGGAACTGGCGCAGCGGATCCTCCGCATACAGGCGCACTTCAATGGACGCGCCTTGCGGCGCGCGCGACATGGCTGCGAAATCCAGCGGCTCGCCTGCTGCCACGCGCAACATGCATTCCACCAGGTCCAGGCCGGTGACCGCTTCGGTCACCGGATGCTCGACCTGCAGGCGCGTGTTCACCTCCAGGAAATAGAAACTGTCGCGCGCCGGATCGTAGATGAACTCCACCGTGCCGGCGGAACGGTAGTTCACCGATTCGCCCAGCTTGACGGCGGCATCCAGCAGCGCGGCGCGCGTGGCGGCCGGCAACTGCGGCGCGGGCGTTTCCTCGATGACCTTCTGGTTGCGGCGCTGGACCGAGCAGTCGCGTTCGCCCAGCGCCAGCACGCGGCCCGCACCGTCGCCAAAGATCTGCACCTCGACGTGCCTCGCGTTGTCCACATAGCGCTCGATGAACGCGCCGCCATCGCGAAAGAAGTGCTCGCCCATGCGCTGCACGCTGTCGAACGCCACGGTCAGTTCCGCCTCGTTCTCGCAGCGCGAGAGCCCAATGCCGCCGCCGCCCGCCGTGCTCTTGAGCATGACGGGATAGCCGATGCGCTCGGCCTGCGACAGCGCCTCACCCAGGCTGGACAGGAGCCCGGTGCCCGGCGTCATCGGCACGCCAGCTTCCGCAGCCAGCTCGCGCGAGCGGTGCTTCAGCCCGAACTCGCGTATCTGCAGCGGCGTGGGGCCGACGAAGGCGATGCCCGCGGCCTCGCAGGCGTCCGCGAATTCAGCGCTTTCCGACAGAAAGCCGTAGCCGGGATAGATCGCCTGCGCACCCTGTTCGCGTGCGGCGGCCAGCAGCAGGTCCATGCGCAGGTAGCTGTCGGCCGCCTTCTCGCCGCCCAGCGCCACGGCCACATCGGCCTCGCGCACGTGCGCGGCGTTGCGGTCCGGGTCGGAATAGACGGCCACGCTGCGGATGCCCAGCCGCTTGAGGGTGCGGATGGCGCGGACGGCGATTTCGCCGCGGTTTGCAATCAGAACAGTATCGAACACGGTGCGACTCCCTGAGGTGAGGGCGGGGTTATGGAGTGGGTAGCGGGTAGTCAGCAGGTGGCGGCATTCAGGCTGGCCAGATAGGCCCGCCAGCCGCCGAACGCGGTGATGTCGCGCGCGCCCTCCAGGCCGCGCGGTTCGCAGATGAAGCCCTTGACCAGCCGGCCGTCGGCCAGCTCCAGCGTGCCGATGCCCAGCGGCGCGGGAATCTCGGCCACAAACGCGCCGAAGGCCGTCACCGGCACGTCCCACAGCTCGACCTCGATGGCGGCGCCGCTGTCCATCTTCACCAGCCCGGGCTTGGGCGGTGTGGTGTTGGCCAGGGCGAAGAGGCGGTAGTCGCCCGCCGTCGCCGTCTTCTCGACAAACACCGCGTGGCGCGACGTCAGTTGGTGGTTGAGCGGCATGCCGGTCAGATGCGCGCCCACGACGGCGACGCGCACGGTGTCCGCGGACGGTGCGCCATCCGCCGCCAGCGTGGGCAGCGGCATCCCGGTTGCGCCCAGCGGCAGCCCGCGCCGCGCCTGCCATTGCCTGCCGAACTGCGCCAGCGCGCGGTCCTGCCACGCCAGTCCGATCAGCGTGATGCCGGACGGCAGCCCATCGGCGCGCATGCCGGCCGGCACGGCCAGCGCGGACAGATCGGCCAGATTGGCGAAGTTGGTGTAGACACCCAGGCGGGAATTGAGCGTGACGGGGTCCGCTTCAAGCTGGGCGATGGTGTAGATGGACGGCGAGGTCGGCACGACCAGCGCGTCAAAGCCTTCCAGCGCGCGATGGATCTGGCGGGTGAGCTCGGCGCGCCGGTACTCGGCCTTGAACGCGTCCAGCGCGGTGTAGTTCGCGGCCTGTTCGACAATGCCGCGCACCACCGGATTGATGGCGCCGGGGTTCTCTTTCCACAACGATTCCACGGCCGCAAAGCGTTCGGCGACCCATGGCCCTTGATACAGCAGCGCGGCCAGTTCGCTGAACGGCGCGAAGTCGATGGTCTCGACCTGGGCGCCCTCGGCACGCAGTGCACGCACCGCGTCGTCGAACACGGCGGCGGCCTGCGTGTCGCCAAAGAATTCCAGCGATGCGGGCACCGCCAACCGAGGCGCCTTCGGCCACGGCAGCGACGCGCCAACCGGCATGGGGCGCGAATACGGATCGGCATCGTCGTACCCGCCGGCCACTTGCGCCACCTTGTCGGCGTCGTCCACCGTCAGCGCAAAGATCGATACGCAGTCCAGCGTGCGGCACGCCGGCACTACGCCTGCGGTGCTGAGCCAACCCTTGGTCGGCTTGAGCCCGACGATATTGTTGAAGCCGGCCGGCACACGCCCGGAGCCCGCGGTATCGGTGCCCAGCGAAAACGCCGCGATGCCGCGCGCGACCACCGATGCCGAACCGGAGCTGGAACCGCCGCTGACGTAGGCGGGATCGAACGTGTTGGCCACGGCGCCATGCGGCGATCGCGTGCCCACCAGGCCGGTCGCGAACTGGTCCAGATTCGTCTTGCCGATGAGGATGGCGCCGGCCGCGCGCAGACGGCGCACGACGGTGGCGTCTTCCTGCGGTGTATAGGCGAACTCGGGACACGCCGCGGTCGTGGGCCAGCCGGCCGCATCGATGTTGTCCTTGATCGCGAAGGGAACGCCATACAGCGGCAGGCGCGAGATGTCGCCGCCCGCCGCGGCCAGCAAGAGACGCAGGCCGTCGAGCTGTTCGTCGAGCTGCGCGCGGTCCACGCGCCGGATCCAGGCATTGTCTTCGACGTCATCCGGCGCGGCCACATGGCCGGCCAACAAGCCTTCAGGCTGCGCACCGTCGCGGTAGGCGGCCTGCCATTGCGCGATCGTCCAACCGGCGGGGTGCTTCTGCGTTGCTGCGGCATTCATGCTGGAATCCTTTCTTGTATACAAGTACGGATTCCCAAGCAAAGTGCGTGCCATGTTGGCCGCGCACGCCGCTTTCCCTCTGAAGCGCGGCAAGACCGCGCGCCTGGCGCTTTCGCAGGCCATCGCATCGGCATGCACGCCGCACCGTCATCGCGCGCAACACGCACCGATTCTGTGCAGACGGCACCGTTCTGATCCCCGTCGCGCGGCGCCGCCATCGCCACGCGCCTTCGCGTAAACCCGCCCGCTTCATACAGCAGCCGCATGCCTGCCAAAACTTGGCACGCGTTTTGCTTTTGAATCCCTGTGCGACTGCATTTTCAGAACGTTCTCTCGCCGGCCAGGCCGGCACCTTCCATCCAGGAGTCACCATGAAACGCAGACTAGCCCTTAAGCAACTGACCGCCGTGAGCCTGTTGGCCATGACAGGATGGATGCCGCAGATCCACGCCGCCGAGGACACCATCAAGGTCGGCATCCTGCATTCGCTGTCGGGCACCATGGCCATCTCGGAAACGTCGCTCAAGGACGTGGCCCTGATGACCATCGACGAGATCAACGCCAACGGCGGCGTGATGGGCAAGAAGCTGGAAGCCGTGGTGGTGGACCCCGCCTCGAACTGGCCGCTGTTTGCCGAGAAGTCGCGCCAGCTGCTCGCGCAGGACAAGGTGGCGGTGGTCTTCGGCTGCTGGACCTCGGTGTCGCGCAAGTCGGTGCTGCCGGTGTTCAAGGAACTGAACGGTCTGCTGTTCTACCCCGTGCAGTACGAAGGCGAAGAGCTGGAGAAGAACGTGTTCTACACGGGCGCCGCGCCCAACCAGCAGGCCATTCCCGCCGTGGAATACCTGATGAGCGAAGACGGCGGCGGCGCCAAGCGCTTCGTGCTGCTGGGCACCGACTACGTCTATCCCCGCACCACCAACAAGATCCTGCGCGCCTTCCTGCATTCCAAGGGCGTGAAGGACAGCGACATCGACGAGGTCTACACCCCGTTCGGTCACTCCGACTACCAGACCATCGTCGCGAACATCAAGAAGTTCGCCACGGGCGGCAAGACGGCCGTGATCTCGACCATCAATGGCGACTCGAACGTGCCCTTCTACAAGGAACTGGGCAACGCCGGCCTGAAGGCCACCGACGTGCCGGTCGTGGCGTTCAGCGTGGGCGAAGAGGAACTGCGCGGCGTCGACACCAAGCCGCTGGTCGGCCACCTGGCTGCGTGGAACTACTTCCAGTCCGTCAAGAACCCCGTCAACGACGCATTCATCGCGAAGTGGAAGGCCTACGCCAAGGCCAAGAATCTGCCCAACGCCAACACCGTCGTGACGAACGATCCGATGGAAGCCACCTACATCGGCATCCACATGTGGAAGCAGGCGGTTGAACAGGCCAAGACCACCGACGTGGACAAGGTCATCGCCGCGATGGGTGGGCAGAAGTTCAACGCGCCGGACGGCTACACGATCGAAATGGACAAGACCAACCACCACCTGCACAAGCCGGTCTACATCGGTGAAATCAAGGCGGACGGTCAGTTCAGCGTGGTGTGGAAGAGCAAGGGTCCGATCCGCGCCCAGCCGTGGAGCCCGTACATCCCGGGCAACGAAGGCAAGCAAGGCCTGTAGTCTCAACCCCAAGGAAAAGGCAGCCATGCGCATCGCGGCAATCGCACACTTCTTGCGTCGTTTCCTCCTGGCATGGCTGATCGCCGTGCCGGCGCTTGCCGCGCCCGCGGCCGCTGCCGGCGTGGACCAGACCCTGCTTGCGCCGCTGGCCGGCGACGACACCGACGCCAGGCTGCAGGCGATTGCCGCCCTGGGCCAACTGCCCGATCCCGCTGCGGCCGCGGTGCTGCAGGCGCTGGGCAGCGACCAGCTCTACGCCACTGCCGACGGCCGCGTGCTGATCGGCGCCGGCGGGTCGCGCGCCACTGACCCCTCCACGGGCGCTGCCGTGGACCTGCCCGCGGACGCGGGCACGATTTCCATCAACAACCGCCTGCGCCGCGCCATCGAGGCCGCGCTGGCGGGATCCCGCCTGTTCTCCGACAACGCCAACGAGCGTCTTGACGCGGCCCGGCGGCTGCAGCAGACCGGCGACCCGGCGCGCCTGCCGATGCTGGAAAAGGCGCTGGCAGCGGAGAAGAACGAAGCCGTGCGCGGCGCACTGCTGATCGCGCAAGCCAATCTGGAACTGAAAAGCGAAGACCCCGCCAAGCGCCGCCACGCGGTGCAGGTGTTGGGCGACACGAAGAATGCGGCCTTCCGGCCCACGCTGGCGGCCCTGACGCAGGAGCGCGACGGGACGTACACCGAACCCGACGCCGGCGTCCGCGAGGCGGCGGCCAATGCGCTCAAGCAGATCGACCGGCACCTGGCCACGATCGAATGGGCCGGCAATCTCTTTTACGGCGTGAGCCTGGGCAGCGTGCTGCTGCTGGCCGCGCTGGGCCTGGCCATCACCTTCGGCCTGATGGGCGTCATCAACATGGCGCACGGCGAACTGCTGATGATCGGCGCGTATGTGACGTACGTGGTGCAGACGGTGTTTCGCGCCTGGCTGCCGGGCTGGCTGGACTGGTATGTCGTGGCCGCGTTGCCGCTTGCCTTCGTGGTGACGGCGCTGGTGGGCATGGCGCTGGAACGCACCGTGATCCGCTGGCTGTATGGCCGTCCGCTTGAAACGCTGCTGGCCACCTGGGGCATCAGCCTGATGCTGATGCAGGGCGTGCGGTCGCTCTTCGGCGCGCAGAACGTGGAGGTCGGCAACCCCAGCTGGATGTCGGGCGGCGTGACCGTGCTGGGCGGGCTGGTGCTCACCTACAACCGGCTCGTCATCATCGGCTTTGCCTTCTTTGTCGTCTTCCTGGTGTGGGCGTTGCTGAACCACACGCGGCTTGGCCTCTTCGTGCGCGCCATCACGCAGAACCGGCGCATGGCGGACTGCGTGGGCGTGCCCACCGGCCGCGTCGACATGCTGGCCTTCGGCCTGGGCTCGGGCATCGCGGGGCTGGCCGGCGTGGCGCTCTCGCAGCTGGGCAACGTGGGGCCGGACCTGGGCCGCGGCTACATCGTCGACTCGTTCATGGTCGTGGTGCTGGGCGGCGTGGGCCAGCTTGCCGGCACCGTCATCGCCGCGCTCGGCCTGGGCGGCGTGAATAAATTCCTGGAGCCTTACGCGGGAGCTGTCATGGCCAAGATCACCATCCTGGTGCTCATCGTGCTGTTCGTCCAAAAGCGGCCGCAAGGCCTGTTCGCCCCCAAGGGCCGGAGCGTCGAATGAAACAGACCGCGCTGACCGACCTGAACCTGCTGGCGCGCCGCCCGATCTTCTCGAGCCGCGTGTGGGCGGCGCTGGCCGCGGGCGTCGTCCTGCTGGCGCTGTTGCCGCTGATGAATCTGGTGTTTCCGCCCGGCCATGCACTGCATGTGTCGGCCTACGCCGTGGCCTTGATGGGCAAGTTCATGTGCTACGCCATGGCGGCGCTGGCGCTGGACCTGGTGTGGGGCTATGCGGGCATCCTGTCGCTGGGCCATGGCCTGTTCTTTGCGCTGGGCGGCTACGCGCACGGCATGTACCTGATGCGCGCCATCGGCCGCGACGGCGTCTACCAGAGCGACCTGCCCGACTTCATGGTGTTTTTGGACTGGAAGACCTACCCCTGGTACTGGTCGTTCACGGAACACTTCTGGTACGCGATGCTGCTGGTGGTGCTGGTGCCCGGCGTGCTGGCCTTCGTCTTCGGCTACTTTGCCTTCCGCTCGCGCATCAAGGGCGTGTACTTCTCGATCATCACGCAGGCGCTGACCTTTGCCGCGATGCTCCTGTTCTTTCGCAATGACACGGGGTTTGGCGGCAACAACGGCTTTACCGATTTCAAGCGCATTCTGGGCTTTGACATCACCGCGCCGGGCACGCGCGCCACGTTGTACTGGGTGACGCTGGCGGCGCTGGCCGGCGCGCTGATTCTTGCGCGCATGGTCACGCAGAGCAAGCTGGGACGCGTGCTGACCGCCGTGCGCGATGCCGAAAGCCGCGTGCGCTTCATCGGCTACGACCCGCTGGGCTTCAAGCTGTTCGTGTGGACGCTGTCGGCCGTGCTGTGCGGCATCGCCGGGGCGCTGTACGTGCCGCAGGTCGGCATCATCAATCCCGGTGAAATGTCCACCGAGAACTCCATCGAGATGGTCATCTGGGTGGCGACGGGCGGGCGCGGCACGCTGATCGGCCCCATCATCGGCGCGGGCGCCGTCAACGGCCTGAAGACCTGGTTCACCAGCGTGCTGCCGGAATACTGGCTGTACGCGCTGGGCCTCATCTTCGTGCTGGTGACCCTGTTCCTGCCCACCGGCATCGTCGGTCTTGCCCGCCGCATCGCGGCCCGCATCCAGGAGAAGAAGGCATGACCACCACGCACACCGAATCGGCCACGCTGGACGGCGGCCCGAGCGGCGACGCCGGCTATGGCCGGGTCAGCCCCAAGGGCCTGGACACCAGCCACGGCGCCATCCTGTACCTGGAAGGCATCACGGTCAGCTTCGACGGCTTCAAGGCGCTGAACGATCTGACGCTGGATATCGGCGTGGGCGAACTGCGCTGCATCATCGGCCCCAACGGCGCCGGCAAGACCACCATGATGGACGTCATCACCGGCAAGACGCGGCCCACGTCGGGCACGGCGTACTTCGGCCAGAGCATCGACCTGACGACGCTGAGCGAGGCGCAGATCGCGCACGCGGGCATCGGCCGCAAGTTCCAGCGCCCCACGGTGTTCGAACAGCACACCGTGTTCGAGAACCTGGAATTGGCGATGAAGACGGACAAGCGCGTGCGCCCCACCCTGTTCTCGCGGCTGTCCAGCGAACAGGCCGACCGGATCGGCGAGACGCTGGACCTGATCCGGCTGCGGCCCGAGGTATGGCGGCCCGCGGGCCTCTTGTCGCACGGCCAGAAGCAGTGGCTGGAGATCGGCATGCTGCTGATGCAGGAGCCGCAGTTGCTGCTGCTGGACGAACCCGTGGCCGGCATGACCGACGCCGAGACCGAACGCACCGGCGAACTCTTGAACGAACTGCGCGGCCGGCATTCCCTGATGGTGGTGGAACACGACATGGACTTCGTGAACCAGATCGCGGGCGATGGCAAGGTGACGGTGCTGCACGAAGGGTCGGTGCTGGCCGAAGGCCCGATGAGCCGTGTGCAGGCCGACCCGCGCGTGATCGAAGTCTACTTGGGGCGCTGAACATGCTGGACGTAAGCACGATCGACCAATACTACGGCGGCAGCCATACCCTGCGCGGCGTGTCGCTGTCGGTGCGGCAAGGCGAATGCCTGGCGCTCCTGGGCCGCAATGGCGTAGGCAAGACGACGCTGCTCAAGTGCGTCATGGGCGTACTGCCCGTGGCGCGCGGCGGCATCGCCTTCGACGGAGCCGACATCACGCGCCTGGCGCCGCACCAGCGCGCCGCGCGCGGCATGGCTTATGTGCCCCAGGGCCGCGACATCTTCGCGCGGCTGACGGTCGAAGAAAACATCCTGATGGGCATGGCGACCAAGCCCGCGGCCCGCGCCCGCCGCATCAAAGAGGAAGTCTTTGAACTGTTCCCGGTGCTGAAAAGCATGCTGTCGCGGCGCGGCGGCGATCTGTCTGGCGGGCAACAGCAGCAGTTGGCCATCGCGCGGGCGCTGGTGGCCGAGCCCAAGCTCATCATCCTGGACGAGCCCACCGAAGGCATCCAGCCGTCCATCATCAAGGACATCGCGAGGGTGATCCACATGCTGCGCCAGCGCGGCGACATCGCGATCCTGCTGTGCGAACAGTATTTTGATTTTGCGCGCGAACTGGCGGACCAGTTTGTCGTGCTGTCGCGCGGCGAGGTGGTGGCAAGCGGCGGGCGCGATGCCATCGACGGCGAGGACGTGCGGCGGCATCTGTCGGTGTGACGGCGGCGCGGCGCCGGACTGCGGCGCGGTAGATGGACTATGCTCCGGGTCTTGCCTTGCTCAATGGCATGGCGCAGTTGCATTGTGCAGATTCACAGCGCATCACCCGAAAGAGGAGCCCTCATGTCCGACGTCATCATCTATCACAACCCCAAGTGCGGCACCTCGCGCAACACGCTGGGCCTGATCCGCAACGCCGGCATCGAGCCGCAGGTCGTCCTGTACCTGGAAACGCCGCCCTCGCGCGACACGCTGAAAGCGCTGTTCAAGAAGGCTGGCGTCAGCGTGCGTGATGCCCTGCGCGAAAAGGGCACGCCCTACGCGGAACTGGGTCTGGACGACACGTCGCTGTCGGATGACGCGTTGCTGGACGCGATCGAGCAGCACCCGATCCTGCTGAACCGTCCCTTTGTGTCGACGCCGCTGGGCGCGAAGCTGTGCCGGCCGTGCGAACTGGTGCTGGACATTCTTCCGTCGCCGCAGAAGGGGGCCTTCTCGAAGGAAAGCGGCGAGCCGGTTGTCGATGCGCAGGGCAATCGCATCCAGAAGTAAAAGCGGCCGTATCGAAGCGCGTTGTAAGGGAACTGACGGGTACGGTCATTACCATCGCGGCAACCGATTTATTACGCCGCGATGACGTGTCATGGATTTCCCGGAAAGCTTCAACCAGTCCCTTTTTCTTCTGATCAACGCCGACCCCGCCACGCCCGCGTGGCGGATCCATGCGGCCATGCTGGTGGCGAACAAGCTCATCCTGCTGGTGCCGGGCGTCATGGCCGCCGTGTGGCTGTGGGGCAAGGAAGCCCAGCGCAGCCTGATGCTCAAGGCGCTGGCCAGCGTCGCCGTGGCGTTGGCCGCCAGCTATTTATGCGGCGTGCTGTGGCCGCATCCGCGGCCCTTCGTGATCGGCCTGGGGCACGCCTTCTTCGCGCACAAGGCGACCTCGTCGTTTCCCAGCAATCACACGATCATCATCGCGGCCTTCGCCTTTGCGCTGATCCTGGATCGCCGTTGGACGGGATGGGGCTGGCTGGCATTGGCGGGCGCGTTGCTCGTGGGGACGTCGCGCGTGTACCTGGGCGTGCATTTCCCGCTGGATATCCTGGGCGGATTGCTGCTGGCGCCCATGGCCGCGGCGGTCACGATTCCCATGTGGCGCCGCGCGGGCGTGCCGGTGACGGCGGCGGTACAGGGGCTGTATCGCAAGGTGCTGGCCCTGCCGATTTCGCGTGGATGGATCCGCGCATGACGGGGGTCACGACGGCCGGCGCGGCAGCGGCCGCAATGGCCGCTCCCGCCCTGCCCCTCAATTCACTGCAACTTTCGCTTCCTTGACCAGCTTTGCGTAATTCGCGGTGTCCGCGCCGATGCGCGCCTTCATCTCCGCGGGCGTGTCGCCGATCGGCACCGCGCCGATTTCCGCCATGCGGCGCGTGAAGTCCGGCGAACGGATGATCTTCACCATCTCGGCATTCAGCCGGTCGACCACCTCCTTGGGCGCCGCCGCTGGCGCCAGCACGCCGAACCACGTACCCATGTTGAAGGGCTTCAGACCGGCCTCTTCCATGGTCGGTACGTCCGGCAGCGCGGCCGAACGCTGGTTGGTGGTAACGGCCAGCGCACGCAGCTTGCCGCTCTGAATGTGCGCCAGCACCGGCGTGATCGTGTCGAACGACATGTCGATCTGGCCGCCCAGCAGATCGGTCGTCAGCGGACCACTGCCCTTGTACGGCACATGCAGCAACTGCACATGGCCCGCGCGCTCGAACTGTGCGCCGATCAGATGCTGGCCCGTGCCCATGCCGTTGGAACCATAGGTCAGCTTGCCGGGCGACGCCTGCGCCAGTTTCAATAGCGACGCCACGTCCTTGGCGGGCAGCTTGGGATTGACGACCAGCACGTTGGGCACCAGCGCCACCGTGGTGACCGGCGCGAAGTCCTTCTGGAAGTCGTAATGCAGGCTTTTGTAGACACTGGTGGCGATGGTGTGATGCACCGCGCCCATCAGCAACGTGTAGCCGTCCGGCGCCGCCTTGGCGACGTAGTCCGCGCCCAGCGTCGACCCTGCGCCCGGCTTGTTCTCGACCACCACCGGCTGGCCGAGGCTCTTGGCCAGCTCCTGCCCCAACGCGCGCGCCAGCACGTCCGTCGTGCCGCCCGCCGGGAACGGCACGATCAGGCTCACGGGACGCGCCGGGTAGGACTGCGCCTGCGCGCCGCCCGCGAATGCAACGCCGATCAGGCAGGCAAACGCCAGGGCGCGCGCGGTCATCGCTTTCTTATGCATGATTTGTCTCCTGACTACGAATGAACTTCGCTTGTTGTTGTGTTGCCGGGCGCAGGGGTCGGATCTGATGTCCTCTTACCTGACCGGATTTCCTGAAGCCGTAAGACAGATTCAGGTGTCTGACACCGGAATCAGTCCTACATCAAGAAGGGTGTCTGACACCGGAATCCGTCCTACATCCGGAAGCCGTCTATGCCGCCTTGGCTTGCGCCGATTCCGCCAGCTTTGCGCAGACCGCCTTGGTCACCTGCTCGGTCGTGGCGTGGCCGCCCAGGTCGCCGGTGTGCAGCGCGGGATCGGCGGTGACGCTTTCAATGGCCTGCATCAGCCGCGCCGCCGCGTCGGTTTCGCCCAGGTGTTCCAGCAGCATCACCACCGACCAGAACGTCCCGACCGGATTGGCGAGTCCCTTGCCCATGATGTCGAAGGCCGAGCCGTGGATGGGTTCGAACATGGACGGGTAGCGGCGTTCGGGGTCGATGTTGCCGGTGGGCGCAATGCCCAGGCTGCCGGCCAGGGCGGCCGCCAGGTCGCTCAGGATGTCGGCGTGCAGGTTGGTGGCGACGATGGTGTCCAGGGTCGCGGGCCGGTTGACCATGCGGGCGGTGGCGGCGTCGACCAGTTCCTTGTCCCAGGTCACGTCGGGAAATTCGCGGCTGACCTGCACGGCGATCTCGTCCCACATCACCATGGCGTGACGCTGGGCATTGGACTTGGTGACAACGGTCAGCAGCTTGCGCGGCCGCGATTGCGCCAGCTTGAACGCGAAGCGCAGAATGCGCTCGACGCCGGCGCGCGTCATGATCGACACGTCGGTCGCGGCTTCGATGGGATGGCCTTGATGCACGCGGCCGCCAACGCCCGAGTACTCGCCTTCGGAGTTCTCGCGCACGATCACCCAGTTAAGTTGCTCGGGCGTGCATCGCTTGAGCGGTGCGTCGATCCCCGGCAGGATGCGCGTGGGGCGCACGTTGGCGTATTGGTCGAACCCCTGGCAGATCTTCAGGCGCAGGCCCCACAAGGTGATGTGGTCGGCGATGTCGGGGTCGCCGGCCGAGCCGAACAGGATCGCGTCCTTGTCGCGCAGCGCATCCAGCCCGTCGGCGGGCATCATGACGCCATGCTTGCGGTAGTAGTCGCCGCCCCAGTCGAAGTCTTCAAATTCGAACCGCAGACCGCCCTGGGCGGCGAGTTCCTGCATGACGCGCTGGCCGGCGGGAATCACTTCCTTGCCGATGCCGTCGCCGGGGATGGTTGCAATGCGATAGGTCTTCATGGTGCCAGCGCTCCGTGCGGATGAGTCTGCTGGCACTGTACCGAGCGCGGCGCGTGGTGAACGCGCCGAAATTCACAACATTTTCAACTTGAAGTTGAAAGTGCCGCCTCGGTACGGCGCTGCGGCTGCGCGCTGCGCCAGGCGGCCTCGTGCGCCAGCAGCCAGCGCTTGCGGTGCAGGCCGCCGCCGTAGCCCGTCAGCGCGGCGTTGGCGCCGATCACGCGATGGCAAGGAATGACAATGCCCACGGGATTGGCGCCGTTGGCCAGCCCGACCGCGCGCACGGCCGTGGGACGGGCGATTCGGGTCGCCAGCGTGCAGTAGCTGATGGTGCTGCCGCCTTCGATGCCGCGCAGCGCGTGCCAGACCTGCTGCTGGAAGCGCGTGCCGCCGAAGGCGACCGGAAGATCCGAGATGGCATCCACGTCGCCATCGAAATACGCTTGCAGCGCGCGGCTTGCCTGCGAGGGCTGCGCGGCGTCCTGCAGTTGCACCGCGCCCCGGCCGTACTGGCGCTGCAACAGCAGGTGCATGCGGGATTCGTAGTCTTCCCAGTCCACGGCGCGCAGGTGGGCTTGGGCATCGGTCAGCACGAGCATCCGGCCAATGGGGGTTGGAACCCGTTCCAGCAGAAAGGTGTGTACCGGCATGATGTCGCTCCGGATAGGTAGGCAAGCCGCCAATATAGACCCGCCGCCAGACCGGGTGCTGGCGGTTTTCGGACAGCAGTGTGACATTCACAACCCTGTCCGAAATCCGCTAGATCTTGCCCGCCCGGCGGCGTTAGCATCGCTTCATGAACCTGAACCACGATGCCTGCTACAGCGCCATCCAGGTGCGCGACGCCCGCTACGACGGCCGCTTCTTCACGGCCGTCAAGACCACGCGCATCTATTGCCGTCCGGTCTGTCCGGCGCGCACGCCCCTGTCGAAAAACGTCACGTTCTTTTCGACGGCCGCCGCCGCGCAGGAAGCTGGGTTTCATCCTTGCCTGCGCTGCCGCCCGGAAACGGCGCCCGAAGTCGGCCCCGGCCACGAGTTGCCGCCCACCGTGGCGCGCGCATTGCAGCGTATCGAGCTGGGCGCGCTGGACGAGGCCGGCGTCGACGCGCTGGCGCAGCGTCTGGGCGTGGGCGAGCGGCAGTTGCGGCGCCAGTTCCGCCAGCACCTGGGCGCCTCGCCCGTCGCATTCGCGCAGACGCGCCGCGTGCTGCTGGCCAAGCAGCTCATCCATGAAACGCAGTTGCCCATGGCCGAGATCGCCTTCGCGTCGGGATTCGGCAGCATCCGCCGTTTCAACGAGGTGTTCCTCGACCTGTTCGGCCGGGCGCCCGGCGAACTGCGGCGTTCAGGCAAGCCGGAGGTGCCGGCGGGCCAGGATGGGGAAATCAAGCTGCTGCTGCGCTACCGCCCGCCCTACGACTGGGACGCCATGCTGGCGTTCCTGCGGCTGCGCGCCATTCCCGGCGTCGAGTCCGTGACGGGCGACACCTATGCGCGCACCGTCAGCCTGGATGGTGCGCAAGGCACGGTCACGGTGCGGCCGGGCGCGGGCGACGCGCTGCAGGTGGCGGTGCGCTTTCCTCATCTGCCGTCACTGCCGGCCATCATCGCGCGTCTGCGCCGCGTGTTCGACCTGGCCAGCGACCCGGCGGCAATCGCTGCGCAGTTTGCCGCCGATCCAGTCATGACGGCGCTGATGCAGGCGCGGCCGGGGCTGCGCGTGCCGGGCGCGTGGGACGGTTTTGAACTGGCCATGCGGGCAGTGCTGGGACAACAGATCACGGTGGCCGCCGCCATCCGGCTGGCGGGCAAGCTGGTGGCGGCGCATGGCAAGCCGCTAGCGCAGCCGGACGGCGCGCTGACGCACGTGTTTCCCGAGCCGGACGTGGTGGCCGCCGCCGAACTGGCCTCGCTGGGCATGCCGCGCAGCCGGGCGGCGACGCTGTCTGCGGTGGCCGCAGCGGCAGTCGCGGACCCGCATCTCTTTGACGCCGCCGTCGACCTGGAAGACGCCGTGCGGCGGTTGCGCACGATACGCGGCGTGGGGGAATGGACGGCGCAATACATCGCGCTGCGGCAACTGCGTGAGCCGGATGCGTTTCCGCATGCGGATATCGGCTTGATCCGCGCGCTGGAAAAGCTGGAATCGCGGGCCTACACACCCGCGCAACTGCTGGCGCGATCTGAGGCCTGGCGGCCGTGGCGCGCCTACGCGGCGCAGCACCTGTGGACAGCGTGATCGAGGTTGAAGAAAGCACGCGCAACGGGATCTAGCACAAAGGAACAGCGCTTCACCACCGCCCCTCCGACCCTTCGCCGAAATACGCCACCAGGAAATCCACGAACACCCGCACCTTGGCGGACAGGTGGTGCCTTTCCGGGAAAACGGCGTAGATATCCGCCTGCGGCAGCGCATAGTCCTCTAGCACCTGCACCAGCCGGCCGCTGCGCAGGTAGCGCGCCAGGTCCCATTCCGCGCGTTGCAGGATGCCCAGGCCGGCCAGGCCCCAGGTCAGCGTGACCTCGCCATCGTTGCTGCTGAGGTTGCCGCGCACCTTCACGGTTTCGCTGCGCCGGCCTTTCGTGAAACGCCACAGCCCATAGGCAGCGTCGTTCTGGCGCAGCACGATGCACTGGTGCCGCGCCAGATCATGCGGCGTGGTCGGCGTGCCGTGTTTTTTCAGGTAACCGGGCGACGCGCACACGAGGCGCCGGTTGGGCGCGATCTTGCGCGCGATGAGACTCGTGTCGGGTAGATCGCCAAAGCGCACCGCAACGTCAAAGGCCTCGCGCACGAAGTCGGCCGGCCGGTCGGTCAACTGCAATTGCAGCGAGACTTCGGGATACTGCTGCGCGAATTCCGCGATGGCCGGCGCGATATAGCTGCGCCCGAAACCCAGCGGCGCATTGACCTTGAGCAGGCCGCGCGGGGCGGCCTGACGGCTGGCGATGAGCGCGTCCAGGTCGTCGATCTCGCCCAGGATGCGGCGGGCGTTTTCCAGATACACCTCGCCCTCGGCGGTAAGACTGAGGCGCCGCGTGCTGCGGTTGAAGAGCCGCACGCCCAGCCGCGCCTCGATCTGCGCCAGCCGCTTGCTGACTGCGGCAGGGGTGACATCAAGCTCGCGCGCCGCGGCCGACATGCCGCCCGCGCGCGCAAGCTCAACGACAAGGAGCAGTTCGCTGGAATGCCCCATCGGTGCGGCCCGCGCGGCTTAGTCGCGGAAGTTTTCGAACTGCAGCGGCAGCTCGACGTCGGTCTTTTTCAGCAATGCAATGGCGGTCTGCAGGTCGTCGCGCTTCTTGCCCGAGATGCGCAGCTTGTCGCCATTGATCTGCGATTCGACCTTGAGCTTGGCGTTCTTGATGGCGGCGATGAGCTTCTTGGCGACGGGCTGTTCGATGCCCTGCTTGATGGTGACCTTCTGGCGGGCGCCGCCCAGGTTTTCAAGCGGGTCGGCCACGTCCAGGCAGCGCACGTCGATGCCGCGGGCAGACAGGCGGCCGCGCAGGATGTCCAGCATCTGCTTGAGCTGGAACGCGCTGGAAGCGACCTGGGTCACGACATAGCCCTCGAGTTCGAACTTGGCTTCGGTGCCCTTGAAGTCGAAGCGCGTGGACAGTTCGCGGTTGGCTTGGTCGACGGCGTTGGTCAGTTCGTGTTTGTCGACTTCGGAGACGACGTCAAAAGTAGGCATGACACGGGGTCCTGTGAAAATTGGCGGGAAAGTGTAATGCCCGCCATTTTACCGGCCCCGCGTCCGGCGTCACGCCGTCATGTCGTGACCACCAGCAGGCGCTCGGGCTGCAAGGGATGCGGCATGACATGGGCGTCGATGCCGTAGGCCAGGAACAGGTTCTTCGGCGTCAGCACCTCGGCCGGCGTGCCCGACGCGATGGCCCGGCCGCCGCACAGCAGGAGCAAGCGGTCGCACCAGCGCGCCGCCAGGTTCATGTCGTGCAGGATCACCAGTACGCCGGTATCGCCGTCATGGGCCAGGCCTGCAGCGACGCGCAAGAGGTCGCCCTGGTGCTTGGGGTCCAGACTGGCGGTGGGCTCGTCCAGCAGCAGATAGCGCGGCTCACCCAGCCCCCGGGCCGCCTTGCACTGCACCAGCACGCGCGCAAACTGCACCCGCTGCTGCTCGCCCCCGGACAGCTCGGGATAGCGGCGCGCATTCAGATGCGACACGTCGGCCCAGCCCAGCGCCTGATCCACCAGCGTGTCCACCTGCGCGGGCGACAGTTCGGGAAACGGGTACGCCCCCATTGCCACCACGTCACGCACGTCCAGGTCGAAGCTCAACCCGGGCTTTTGCGGCAGCACGGCGCGCAGGCGGGCCTGTTGGCGATGCGCCAATTGCTGCACGTCGGCATCGCCCAGGCGGACCGAGCCAGCTTCCGGCGCCAATTCGGCGGACATTGCGCCCAGCAGCGTCGACTTGCCCGCGCCGTTCGCGCCCAAAAGGCCGACCACTTCGCCGGGCCGCACCGCCAACGACACCTTGTCCAGAATGCGGTTGCCGCCCCGCGTCAATACGAGATCGTCGGCTGCAAGCATCAACCGTGCCTCCGGCCGCGCGCCAGCAGCCACAAGAAAAAGGGTCCGCCCACCAGGCTGGTCACCAGCCCGATCGGCAGCTCCGCCGGCACGACGGCGACACGCGAGAGCCAGTCGGCCAGCGTCAGCGCCAGCGCCCCGCCCAGCACGCAGGCCGGCAGCAGCCAGCGGTGATTCGCGCCCAGCGTCATGCGCACCAGATGCGGCACCACCAGGCCGACAAAGCCGATGCCGCCCGTCGCGGCAACCAGCGGCCCAACGATCAGCGCGCACGCCAGCACCAGCTGCGCGCGCACGCGCTTGAGCGCGTAACCCAGGTGCTGCGCTTCGCGCTCGCCCAACAGCAAGGCGTTCATGACGCGCCACTGGCGCATCAGCCACCAGGACATCAGCAGCACCCACGGGCCGAGGAACGCCAGCAACGTCCACTTGGCGCCGGCCAGGCTGCCCATGGTCCAGAACGTGAGGTCGCGCAACTGCGCGTCATTGGCCACGAACGTGAACAGCCCAATCATGGCACCCGCCACCGCGTTGATGGCGATGCCCGCGAGCAGCAGTCCCGCCATGCCGGGCACGCGCCGGCCCAGCGCGTATGCGCAGAAGGTGGCAAGCAGGCTGCCGGCGAACGCGGCCGGCGCCAGCACCCAGAAGCCGCCCGAGGTCAGCACGATGGCGGCCACCGCGCCCAGCGAGCCGCCCGCCGAAATGCCGATGAGGCCGGGTTCGGCCAGCGGATTGCGAAACAGCGCCTGCATCGCTGCACCGGATATGGCCAGCGCGGCGCCCGCCACCATCGCAAACAACACCCGGGGCAGCCGGATGTCGATCAGGACGTTGCGCCACAGCGCATCACCCGGCGCGGGGTCGCCAAACAGCAGCGTGGGCATGTCGCGCAACGGAATCTGGACCGCGCCGCTGCTGCTGGCGGCCAGCGCCACCAGCGCCAGCACGGCGCCCAATACTGCCAGCGCCAGCGGCGCGGAGACGCGCTTTGCGCTAGCGCCCCATGACACCGGCCGCCTCCCGCTTGAGTTCGGTCAGCGCCAACGGCAGGCGCGGGCCCATGCCCAAGAGGAGCAGGTCGTCCATGACGATGACGCGCTTGTGCGCGGCGGCGGGCGTGGAAGCCAGGCCCGGCAGCGCCAGCAGCTTGTCCACGCCGCCGGAAGCTTCCAGCGAAGTGCGCGTCACGACGATGACGTCGGGCGCCAGCGCGCTGACCGCTTCGGCCGAGAGCGGCTTGTAGCCCTGCTGGTCCTTGAGCACATTGGCCAACCCCGCCATCGTCATGACTTCGTTGGCCGCCGTGCCGCCGCCCGCGCCTTGCAGCGTGCCGGTGCGGTTCATCACCAGGATGGCGCGCGCGCCAGTGCCCGGAATCGCCTCGACCGCCTTCAGGTCGCGGGTGATCTCGGTCACCAGCGCTTCACCCGCCGGGGCCACGTCCAGCGCCTCGGCGATGTTGCGGATGCGCGCCTTCAGCGAATCCACCGACGGGGTGTCCGGCACGGTGACGATGCGCACGCCGACGTCGCCCAGGCGCTTGAGCGCGTCGGGCGGACCGGCCTGCTCGGACGCCAGCACCAGATCCGGCTTGAGCGCCAGCACGCCTTCCACCGGCACCGCACGGTAATAGCCGACGCGCGGCAGCTTGGTCGCGGCCTCCGGGTACAGGCTGGAGAGATCGTCTCCCACCAGCTTGCCGCCCTGCCCGAGCTGATACACGATCTCGGTCACGGTGCCGCCCAAGGTCACCACCCGTTCGGGCGGCGCGGCCTGCGCGCCTGCCGCCAACAACCAGGCCGCCACTGCCAACCATTTCTTCATCGCTCTCGTTTCCTTATGCGCTCAAGCGGCCAGCGGCGCGCTGCACAGGCTGACCATCAGGTCGCGCCATTGCGGGATTTCCCGCTGACCGGGTTTGCGTTCACCGAAGAACTGCACGATCAGGTCGCCCGTGCTGGCGTACACCTCCAGCGAGGTGACCCAGCCGTCGGTCGTCGGCTTGTTGACCACCCAGGCCGACGCGATGGCCGTGGTGTCCAGGTGCAGGTTGAACTTGGGATCCAGCACGTTGAACCACGGGCCCGTGCGGCGCAGCGACTGCACCGGACCGGAGTGGATCTGGATCATGCCGCGGTTGCCCACGAAGCACATGATGCGCAGGCCCGATTCGGCCGCCGATTGCAGCATGCGCTCCACGGCGTCGGCAGGCACCGGCTGCGCCAGGTCTTCGCCGGCCGCCGTCAGGGCCGCCAGGCGCGACACTTTGAACTTGCGCAGCAGCGGGAAAAATTCGTGCGTGTCCTTCATGCCCAGCCACGCTTCGCGCCAGGCGGACGCGTCCTCGACCTGCTCGGCGTCGGCGGACGGCGCGTAGGCTTGGGCCACGGGCCATTGCGACTCGCCCGCGAAGCGCGCGACCAATGCATCCCACGCGGCAGCGTCCGTGCCGTCGGTGCGGTAGACCTTGTGCACCGCCACGCCCGCGCCGTCGAAGAACTGCAGGCTCTGACGGCCGTCCTGCTCGACTGCCCAGGCCGACTTCCATGCAGTGAAGAACACGCGCAGGTCGATGTCCGGTCCCAGCACCAGACCTACCGGACCGTCGGCCTGGATGTCCTCATACATGCCGTGACGCTCGTGCACACACCAGTCGTTGCGCGTCAGCGCCATCACTTCGCCCAGCGTGCCCAATTCGCGGAAGATCTCCTGCGGCTTGCCATGCAGCGCCGTTGCCTTCACGCCGCCACAGCCGGCGGCCACCCACTCGGCCTCGGACACGCCCAACGCTTGGGCCAGATTGCGGGCGCGCAGCCCGGGTTGCGACGCCGCCAGCGCCTCATTGCGGGCACGCAGTTCTTCAGCGCGGGTCGAGAAATCATTATTCGTCATCGTAGGCCCTCCGGCCGGTGCAAAAAAACACTGCAGAAAACCGCCGCCGGTCCGGTCAGCGCCGAATGGCGGCGGACCGAACTCAATATTGATAAGTCAGTGAGACGCGCACGCTGCGTCCCGGTTCCGTGTACCAATCCACCGCACGCGGGATCGCGGTGGCGCCCGCGGTCGGCACGTTGATGGCCTCCCAGTACTTCTTGTCGAACAGGTTGAACACGCCAGCCTGCACCTGCAAGCCCTTCACCGCAGCCGGACGCCAGTAGCCCATCAGGTCCACCACGCCATAGCCCGGCGCCTTGAAGTCGGGATTGGGCGCGTCGGGCGACGCATCGGGATACTCGACCTTGTTGCGCTGCATCGCCGTCGTGAGCATGGCGTCCACGCCCCACACATCACGTCCGTACCCCAGGCCCAGCACCGCCTTCAGCGGCGCCACGGAATTCAGGTACTGCCCCGTACCCTCGTCCTTGCCCACGGCCCAAGCCAGCGAGCCCCACGTGCGCCAACCCGGCGCAAACTTCCAGTGCGCGCTGGCCTCGGCGCCGTAGATGCGGACCTTGGCGCGGTTGACGTTGCCGGTCACGCCCAGCGGATACTGCCCCGCCCAACCCGGCTGCCACTGCGGCGAATTGGGATTCAGCGGCACATCGCCATCGATAAAGTTCTGATAACGATTATCAAAGAACGATACCGCACCGCCGAGATCGTCGGAACCGAGCTTGGCGCCCAGTTCCCAGCCCTTGCTGGTTTCGGGTTTCAGGTACGGATTGCCCACGCGCAGATAGGTGCCAGGGCCGCCGTAGTTGGTGTAGAGCTGCGTGGCGCTGGGCGCCTTGAAGCCGTAGGCGTATTGCGCATAGAGGCTGAGCTGCTCGGCCGCCCGCCACGTGCCCAGCAGCTTGGGCGAGAAGCGGCTGCCGCTGTTGCTGGGCGGCAGCGCGGCCGCGTTGGGGTTGCTTTCATAGCCGGCGGTGGACTGCGGCCGTTGCTCGTAGTGGTCGTAGCGCAAGGCCGGCGCCAGCGTGTATTTGCCATCGGCAAAGCTGAACTCGTCCTGCACCCACAGCGCCCATTGATTGCCCTTGGACTGCGGCACGTCGGCCTGGTTGGTGTGCAGCATGTCGCACGCGCGCGGGCCGAACGGCGCGGGCGTGCCGGGTCGGATCACCGGGCAGTTGTCGTAGCCGCTGGAATTCTGCTCGGTCTTGTTGCCGTACCACTCGCCGCCGAACGACCACAGCTGGGACACCGACGCGCCCGCGATGCGCTTGGTGAACTCCGTGCTGGCGCCGAAGAGCGTCTGCTGGATCGAATTGCTGCGGCCGTAGGGACCGTTGGGAAAGCCGTAGCGGAACGGATCGCCCGGCCTGATGAACGCGCGCGCATCGACGCCGCGGATGCCGTCCAGCGAGTTGTCCAGTCGCACGCGCTGCCAATACACAACGGCGTGTGCGGTGTCGACCAGACTGCCCGAGTCCGGCGCCGTGTACGTGTAGTCGAACGACACGCGCTCGCGCTCGGTTTCCTTGCGGGTGCTGTTTTCGCCGATGAGGTAGCTGGTGCCGGGGCCCTGCTCCCACTTGTTGTCGATGTCGGCATTGCGCTTGAAGTATTCGCCCGTCAGGCCGAACAGATGCGCGCCGTCCACGCGCTGCTGCAGCTTCATGAGGAAGCTGCGCTGGTCGTAGTCTTCGGGGCTGGGCTTGCTGCGGCTGGCGCCGTAGCCGCCGACGTCGCCGCGGTTGTCCAGTTCGTGGCCGTTGCGCACGCCGGCCTGCACCAGCCAGAACGTGTTGCTGTGGATCTGGCCGGCCAGCGCCGCGTTGGCGCCCCAGCTGTTGTCGGCGGAGTCGTAATCGGTCTTGGCCAGCGCGCCAAAGGTCTTGCCGCCGCCCAGCAGGTCGGCCGGATTCAGGGTGTGCAGGTCGGCAATGCCCGAAATCGCGCCCGAGCCGCCGCCGGTGGCGTCCGCCCCGCGCACGATGTCCAGGCGCGACAGGCTGTTGAAATCCACCGCTTCCAGGCCGCCCTTCACGCCGCGCGCGCCGTCGTCCAGCCACGGCAGGCGGATGCCGTCCACCCGCGTCAGCACACGGTCCTGATCCAGGCCGCGGATGTTGATGCTGTTGGTCGTGCGATTGAAGTTCACGCCCGGTTCGGCGCGCCGGCTCAGGTCGGTCCAGTTGCGGATCTGCAGATCGTCCAGGCGGCGGCGATCGGTGCTGGTTTCCCAGGCCGGCGTGACGACGGCCGCTTCGCCGTCGATCTGCACCGGCGCAAGCTGCGTCACGCTGCCCTGCGGCAACGCCTGCAGCACGAAGACGCCCGCGCTGCGTTCCTGCACGCCCAGCCCGCTGCCCGCCAGAAGACGCGCGAACCCTTCATGCACGGAGTACGCCCCCTGCAGTCCGGCGGTGCGGCGCTGGCCCACCAGCGCCGCATCGAACAGCACCGTCACGCCGGCGCTGTCCGCGAAACGCGGCAGCGCGTCCGCCAGCGATCCCGCCGGAATGCTGTAGCCGCGCGCCCCGGCCTGCGTCACCGCGGCGCCTTGCGCCTGCGCGGCAGAGGCCGGCAGCATCGCGGCGGATGCAGCGGTCAGGGCCAGCGCCGCATGCACGGCAGCGGTAAGACGGGTCAGCCGGCATTGCGCGCCTCGGGCTGCTCGGGAGCCGCTTGCGCGGCCGGCGGGGTAGTAAGCCATGGTCGTCCTTTCGATCCAACAGGTATCGGCATCCGTGTGCCTATACAGACCATGACCCGCGTGAAATCAAAACCGGACAGCATTTTCAAAAATATTTTCAGCGCGCCGGAAAAAGACGCGGCAACGCCGTGAACGTGATCCGCCATGCCGACCCCGCGCCTCACGCCGAGGTGTCGCGAGGCACGATCGTTACCCAATACGGCGTGCGGTAGCGCACCTGCACGGGCAAGGTGGCGGGCAGCGCCGCCAGCACCGCGTCGGTGTCGTGCAATTGGAAGGCGCCGGAGATGCGCAGGTGCGCGATCTCCGGCGCGCAGCGCAGGATGCCCTGCCGGTAGCGGCCAAGCTCGGCCGCGAAGGTGTCCAGCCGCAGCGCGCTGGCGTACAGCACGCCGCGCAGCCAGTCGCTGGCATGCGGATCGGCGGGCGTCGCGGGGCCGGCGCCATCGGGCGACAGGCTGCTCTGCTCGCCGGCCGCCACGTCCACGTAGCGCCCCGGCTGTCCGGCGCTGCTGACGCGCACGCGCCCTTCCTGCACGCTGAGCTGGCAACGCCCGCTCTCCTCGCGCACACAGAAGCGCGAGGCATGCGCCTCGATATCGCCCAGCCGCGTACGCACGATGAAGGGACGCGGATGGCTGGCGGGGGCCGCCACCGCATGGACGGCGATCTCGCCGGCGCGCAGGCGCAAGAGGCGCGTCGCGTCGTCGAACAGCACGTCGACGGCGCTGGAGGTATTCAGGTGCAGCGTCGAACCGTCGGCCAGGATCACGTCGCGCCGCTCGCCGGCGGCGCTCCGGTAGTCGGCGCTCCAGTCCAGGGGATCGGCCCGCCAGGCAGCCCAGCCGACCGGCGCGGCCACAATCAGGGCAACCAGCGTCTTGAGCGCGGCGCGGCGGCTCTTGAGGTCCGGTCGATTCAGCGTTGCCATGCCCAGCGCCGACGGAATGAGGCCGAAGCGCGCATTCACGCGCTGCGCCCGCTGCCAGGCATGTTCGTGCTCGGCCTTGCTGGCGCGCCATTGGTCGCAGGCATGGACGTCCGCGTCGGTAGCCCGGCCTGAGCTCAGCCGCATCAGCCACCGCGCAGCCTCGCGTGCGACGTTGCGCTCGACGGCGGGCAGCTCGGCTGCCGGTTCCGTTGGCGCGCTCACATCACCGCCATGATGCATTGCTCGTATCCCTTGGTGATGTAGCGGTGCACCGTGCGCAGCGACACGTTGAGCTTGTCGGCGATTTCGCCATGGCTCAGGCCTTCCAGTTGCGCCATCAGGAACGCCTGGCGGGCGGGCAGCGACAGGCCGGCCAGCATTTCTTCAATTTCCTGCAGCGTCTCCAGGATGATGAAGCGCTGTTCGGGGGAAGGAGCAAGCGCCTCGGGCATCAACGCCAACGCTTCCATGTAGGCCTGCTCGACCGATCGGCGGCGATGGTGGTTCAGCAGCAGGCGCTTGGCGATGGTGGTCAGGTACGCGCGCGGCTCGCGCAGCGCGTCCAGTTCGTGCCGGTGCCGCAGCACGCGCACGAAGGTGTCCTGCGCAAGATCGGCAGCATCGAAGCTGTTGCCCAGCTTGGCGCGCAGCCAGCCGTGCAGCCATCCGTGATGGGTGCGGTACAGCATGTTGACGGCGTCGCCCGAGGCGAGCACGGAATTCGGCACGGACGGCTCCCTGACTCACTAACTACAAAATTCATAATTACAAATAACAATCGTTCTCATTCTAAATGCAAAACCATGATCTTGGTCAAGTCCGCGCGCCGGGTTTGCGGAGATATCATCCGTACGACGTCCGCCGCCTCCCGCGGCGGCGCTTTCCACAGGCTGATTCCATGCTCTACGCCGTCCTGCAGTTTCTCCACGTCATAGCCGTGATCCTCTGGGTGGGCGGCATGCTGTTCGCCCACTGTTTTCTGCGGCCGGCGGCCGCGAAACTGGATCCGCCCGTGCGGTTGCCGCTCTTGGCCTCGGTGCTGGGCCCCTTTCTGAATGCCGTGCTGGCGGCCATCGTGCTGATTCTCGTGACCGGCGCCTGGATGATCGGCTCGTCGGCCAGCCAGGCCGCGCAGACGGGCGGCTCGTTCTTCATGCCCCGCAACTGGACGCTGATGGCCAGCGGCGGCATCGTCATGATGGCGATCTTCGGCCACATCCGGTTCGCGCTGTTCAAGCGCCTGGCCGCTGCCGTGGCGGTGTCCGACTGGCCCGCCGGCGGCCAAGCGATGGCCGGCATCCGGCGCTGGGTCGGTGTGAACCTGCTGCTCGGCATCGCCATCGTGGCGGTCATGTTCCTGGGCTAGCGAATAACTGGCTGGCCGCTAGACCCGCACACCACGCTGGTCTACAGCATGACGCCGTACGACGCGCGGCTGCAGGACGCCATGAAGGCGGAATCCGACAAGTTCAACGCCGTGCTGCCCGAGGGCATCGAGACGACCTTCCAGGACGTGTCCATTGTCGAGATCGGCTTTGCAGGCAATGTCGTGCGCGAGATCTACCGCGTGAGCTTGGAAGACGGGTCGGTGCTGGACGTGGCGTCGGGCAAGCCCTAGGCGAGCTGATCGGCTGGCCCGGGACCGCCCGCGCGGTCCCGCAGCACGTCACGGATCTGGCCGCGCAGCCACGCCTGCAGCGGCGACGTATGCAGCCGGCGCGGCCAGACCATCACGAATTCGATCTTGCGCAGGCTGGCAGGCAATTCCAGCATCGCCAGCGGAAAGTGCTTGCCATGCACCTGCGCCACGCTGGCCGGCATGGTGGTCGCATAGTCCGTATCCAGCAAGACGTAGGGCGTGATGCCAAAGCCCGACAGGTAGGCAGAGAATTCCAGCCGTCCCGCCTCCGGCTTCAGGGCTCGGTCGAAGTTGGTCTCGCGTCCGTACATCTGGGCGAAGGCAAACCACCTGATGCGCGGCAAGTCAGCCAGCGTCAGCGCGCCCTGCCCCGCGCGCGGATGCGCTTTCGACACGACACACACGCGCCGGTCGCGCAGCAGCGTATCGCGGTGAAAGCGCGCCGGCACCTTGCCGAACAGTCCGATGGCAATGTCCAGCCGTTCCGCATCCAGGTCGTCGGGAACAAAGTCGCCATGCACCGATTGGAATCGCAGCGTGATTCCTGGCGCAGCGCGGCGCAGCCGCTCCAGCAACGGTGCGGCCAGCAGGATCTCGCTGTGCGCGCCGGTCCCGATGTTGACCACGCCGCTGGCGCGCGCGGGATCGAAGTCCTCTGCCGGGCGCAAGGCCGACTCGATCTGCGCCAGCGCGTCCTGCACGGCCGCATGCAACTCCAGCGCGCGCTCGGTCGGAATGAAGCGGCCCTTGACGACGACGAGCAAGGGGTCGTCCAGCCGGTCCCGCAGGCGCGCAAGGTCGCGGCTGATGGCGGGCTGCGTCTTGTGCAGCAGCGCGGAACTGGCGGTGGCGCTGCGCGTGCGCATCAGCGCGTCGAACGTCAACAGCAGGTTCATATCCAGCCGGCGCAGATAGGGCAAGGGGTGAGTGTCGGTCATGGCGTCCATGCTATGCGCGAAACACATGCAATAAAAGTCGCATACCAGAATTGATATAGCCGCCTTGCATGCCCGGCATTGGGCGGCGCACCAGCGCTTGGCTACAGTGGCTCGCAGATCGGCCCAATTCGCATCCGACACCGACTTCCTGGAGACGTCTTCATGGCCCTGCTCACCGCCCTCACCGCGCGCTGGCGCGCCGCCACCTCTCGCCGCTTTCTGCTGGCCGCCACGGCGGGCGCCGTTCTGGCGCTGGGCGCCGCCCAGCCTGCCACCGCGGCCGCCGGCTTTCCCGCGCGGCCCATCACCCTCGTGGTGCCCTTTCCCGCGGGCGGCACTCCTGACATCCTGGCGCGCATCCTGGGAGAGGACCTGGGGCGGCGCCTTGGCCAGCCGCTCATCGTTGAAAACCGCGCAGGCGCCGGCGGCAACATCGGCGCGCAGGCGGTGGCACGCGCCGCGCCGGATGGATACACGCTGCTCATGTGCGCCTTTGGCTGCACCGTCGCGCCATCGCTCTACCAGCCCGCGCCCTACGACATCGTCAAGGACTTCGCGCCCGTGGCAATGATCGGCACGGTGCCCAGCGTGCTGGTGGTCAATCCCCAAGTGCCCGCCAACACCTTGCCGGAACTGCTGGCGTACGCCCGCGCCAATCCGGGCAAATTGAACTCTGCATCGTCCGGCGTGGGCGGCTCGGCGCATCTGGCAACGGAACTGCTCAAGCAGCGCGCGGGCATCGACGTCGCCCACATTCCCTACAAGGGCGCCGGCCAGGTCGCCGCCGATCTGCTTGGCGGCCAGGTCGATATGTACTTCGACAATCTTCCCGCCTCGCTGGCCAACATCCGGGCCGGCAAGCTGCGCGCGCTGGCCGTGGCAAGCAGCAAACGGGCGCCCGCGATCCCCGACGTGCCGACCTTCGCTGAAGGCGGCGTGCCCGACTTTCTCATCACGCCGTGGTTCGGCATCATGGCGCCGGCGCGCACACCCGCCGCCGAACTGGACGCGCTGCACAACGCGTTCGCCGCCGCCCTGCAAGCGCCCGACGTGGCGGCCAAGATGCGCGAACTGGGCGTCGAGACGGCCAGCGGCACGCGGCAGTCGCTGGGCGACTTCGTGGGCGCCGAGACCGCGCGGTGGAAGGACGTGATCCAGGCGAACCACATCAAGGCCGAATGATGGCGGCGGCTTCTCACCAGAATGACTTGGAGGAACCCGGTCCCCTGCGCCTGCGCGGCATGGGGTCCTTCCATGTCGGCGGCCGCGAGGCCTCGCTGTCGGGCCTGCCCCGCCGCGAGGTCGTGATGGCCGAGGGCGGACAGCCCGTCGCGCTGGACCCGAACGGCACGTACCGCGTGGAGCAGATGTACGCGCAGTACTTTCTGGCGGACCCGCCCAACGGCCGCCCGCCGATCGCGTTCTGGCACGGCGGCGGCATGACCGGCGCCGCCTGGGAGACCACGCCCGATGGCCGCGAGGGCTGGCTCAACACGTTCCTGCGGCGCGGCTGGGATGCCTACCTGTGCGACGCCGTCGAGCGCGGCCGGTCCGGCTTCGCGCCCGTCCCTGACATCTGGCCCGAGCCGCCCATCGTGCAGGCACAGGAAGACTGCTATACGCGTTTTCGTATCGGCCGGCCCGGCACGCGTCCGGGTCCGGACAGCGCCTACCCCAACACCCGCTTTCCGGTGGAGGCGTTCGGTCAGCTTGCCGCCCAGATGGTCCCACGCTGGGTGCACACCGACGCCGCCGTCCTGCGCGCCTACCTGGCGCTGCTGGAACGCGTCGGCCGCATGATTGTCGTCTGCCATTCGCAAGCGGGCGTGTTCGGCATCCGCGCGGCCCAGGCGCAGCCGGATCGGGTCCGCGCGGTCGTCGCGCTGGAACCGGCAAGCATTCCCCTGTTGGCGCCTGGCGATGACTACCGCACGCCCACGCTGATCGTGATGGGCGACAACATGGACACCGACCCGCGCTGGCCGCGCATGCGCGCCCGTGTGCAGGAATTTGCGGCGCGCTACCCCTGCGTCCAGGTGCTGTCGTTGCCGGAACGCGGAATCACCGGAAATTCACACATGCTGATGATGGACAGCAACAGCCTGGAACTGGCCGGGCTGGTGCACAACTGGCTGATGGGACTGCCGCCGGGTTGAAAGCCGAGTTGGAGGCCGCGTTGAGGGCTGGATTGAGGGCTGGGCTGAGGGCTGGGTCGAAGGCTGGGTTGAAGGCTGGGTTGAGCCCCGATTGAAGGCTGGTTCCAAGGCCCCGTTAACCACCCGAAAATCGCAACGCCTGCTGCCAATCCATGGCAGTATTGCGCCGTCTGCCCTTCCCCCGCCCCCATGTCCCGCACCGAACGCCTCCTGGATTTGCTCCAGACCCTGCGCCGCCACCGCCTGCCCGTCAGCGGCCATCGGCTTGCGGCCGAGATGGGCATCAGCCTGCGCACGCTGTATCGCGACATCGCCACGCTGCAATGCCAGGGCGCCGAGATCGAGGGAGAACCGGGCGTGGGCTATGTGCTGCGGCCCGGCTTCATGCTGCCGCCGCTGATGTTCAGCACCGAAGAAATCGAGGCGCTGGTGCTGGGCACGCGCTGGGTGGCGCGCCGCTCGGACGAACGCCTGGGGCTGGCCGCGCGCAATGCGCTGGCCAAGATCGGCGCGGTGCTGCCGCAGGAACTGCGCGACGAGCTTGACGCCATTCCGCTGCTGGTTGCCCCCAGCGCCGTGGCCGTCACGGACCGCGTCGACGTGGCGCTGATCCGCCAGGCCATCCGCGGCGAACAGAAACTGGAAATCACCTACCGCGATGACAAAGGCTCCGATTCCACCCGCGTCATCTGGCCGTTCGCGCTGGGCTTTTTCGACAGCGTGCGGCTGGTGATGGCCTGGTGCGAATTGCGCGGTGACTTCCGCCATTTCCGCACCGACCGCATCGCCACGCTGGCTATCGGCGCCAGGTATCCCAAACGGCGGCACATCCTGCTCAAGGCGTGGCGCGCGCTGGACCACGAGGCGCGCAAGGACTGACGTTCACTACTGCCAAAAACTGACAGCACCCCTGCCTATCATGAGCGCATCCAACCCCCGGAGCGCATCATGTCAGACACCAATTTCGTCATCCTGTATGTGGAAAAGCCGCAGGCCAGCGCCGCGTTCTACAGCGCGCTGCTGCAGCGCCCGCCCATCGAATCGTCGCCCACGTTTGCGCTGTTTGCGCTGGACTCGGGGCTGATGCTGGGCTTGTGGTCGCGCTACACGGTGGCGCCGGCAGCCGCCGGACGCGGCGGAGCGTCCGAACTGGCGTTCACCGTGGCCGATGCCGATGCGGTCAACCAGCGCCATGTGGACTGGAGCCTGCGCGGCCTGCCCATCCTGCAGGCGCCCACCGACATGGATTTCGGCCGCACCTTTGTGGCGCTCGACCCCGACGGCCATCGACTGCGCGTGTTCGCCCCGGCCCCCGCGCCGGCGCCAGCCGCGCCCCGCACCGAGCGCGCCGTCGCGGCAGTCTGATGACAAACGGCCGCGCCAAAAAGCGCGGCCGTTGACGACCCATCACGCACGCTGCCGCCTATTCATGGCGACCGCTTCGCCGCGCTTCTTGAACAGCAGGTAGTACGCCGCGGCGAGCAGCACCAGGAACGGCACGCCAAACACCAGCGTCAGCTTGAAGACGCTGGTGAAGTACGTGGTCACCAGAATCGCCAGCATCGCCCCCGCGCCCAACAGCGTCAGCACCGGAAAGCCCGGCATGCGGAACGACAGCTTTGCGCCGCCTTCGCGCACCCAGCGGCGGCGAAAGAAATAGTGCGTGACGAAGATCATCATCCAGGTAAAGAGCGCGCCGAACATCGAGATGGCCATCATCAGCGTGAAGGCCGTCTCGGGGTACAGCACGTTCAGCACCGTGGCGATGGCGATGCCGCTGGTCGACAGCAACAGCGCGTTCAGCGGCGTGCCGTTGCTGGACAGCCGGCCCAACGCCGACGGCGCATGGCCCGCGCGCGACAGGCTGAACATCATGCGCGTGGTGATGTAGAGCTGGCTGTTCATGGCCGACAGCGCGGCCACCAGCACAATGAAGTTGATGACACCCGCCGCGCCCGGAATATCAAGCACCTCCATCACCTGCACGAAGGGGCTGCCGCCCTTGCCGGCATCATCCCACGGCACGATGGCCAGGATCAGCGCCAGCGTCAGCAGGTAGAACACGACAAGCCGGACAATGGTGGCGCGAAACGCCTGCTTGACCGCGCGTTCCGGATCCTCGGCTTCACCGGCGGCCACGGCGATCATCTCGACGCTCAGGTAACTGAAGATCGAGATCACGACCGCGATCCACATGCCCCACACGCCGTTCGGAAAGAACCCGCCATGCGCGGTGTAGTTCGCCGTGCCGTACTGCGGATTGCCCCAGACCACGTAGGCGCCCAGGATGATGAAGCCGATGATGGCGCTGATCTTGATGGTCGAGAACCAGTATTCGATCGTGCCGAAGGCCTTGACGCTCAGGGCATTGATGAGAATGAGCGCTGCGGAAAAAATGCACACCCATAACCATCCGGGCACGCCGGGAAACCAGAAAGCCATGTACTTGGCCACCGCCGTGACTTCCGTGCCCACGGCCAGCACCACGCAGGACCAATACGCATAGCGCACCAGAAAGCCCGCGAGCGGGCCGATGTAGTGTTCGGCATAGGCGCCGAACGAGCCGGACGTGGAATGCGCGACCGTCATTTCGGCCAGGCAGGCCATGAGCAGCAGCGTGATCACGCCGCCGATGGCATAGCTGATGAGCACGCTGGGCCCGGCAAAGCCGATGGCGAATTTACTGCCCAGGAACAGGCCCGTGCCGATGGCCCCGCCGATGGCGATCATGCTCATCTGGCCGGACGTCAGCCGGCGCTTGAGCCCCTGTTCGCGTTCGGCAATCTGGCCGAACCCTTTCTGTTGTTGCATTGTCTCCTCCTGTACTGCGCATTTTTGTGTGATGTACGGCCCCGTGCGGGGCCGGCGCGATGAGGGGTTGAGCCCGGAATCAGGTCACGGCGGAACGCTGCTTGAATTCGGGCTTGTCCCACGCGCGGGTATCCAGCACGTCCTTCAGGATGTCGACCGCGTCCCAGACGTCGGCGTAGCCGAAATACAGCGGCGTCAGGCCGAAACGCAGGACCTCGGGTTCACGGTAATCACCGATCACGCCGCGCGCGATCAGGGCCTGCATGACCTCGAAGCCGTTGGGATGGCGGAAGCTGACGTGGCTGCCGCGGTCGGCGTGCGTGCGCGGCGTCACCAGCGTCAGCGGATGCCCGCCGCAACGCGATTCCACCAACTGGATGAACAGGTCGCTCAGCGCCAGCGACTTCTTGCGCACTTCGTCCATGCCGGCGGCATGCGCGACATCGAGGCCGCATTCGACCATCGACAGCGACACGATGGGCTGCGTGCCGCACAGGTAGCGGCGGATGCCGCCCGCGGGCTCGTAGGCCACGGCCATGTCGAACGGGCGGCTGTGGCCCCACCAGCCGGACAGCGGCTGCCAGAAATCCTTGGTGTGACGCGGGGCGACCCAGATGAACGCGGGCGAACCGGGGCCGCCGTTCAGATACTTGTAGGTGCAGCCCACGGCGAAGTCGGCATTGGCGCCATTCAGGTCGACGGGCACCGCGCCCGCGGCGTGCGCCAGATCCCAGATGGCCAGCGCGCCGTGTTCGTGCGCCTGCGCCGTGACCGCGGCCATGTCGTGCATCTGGCCGCTGCGGTAATTGACGTGGGACAGCAGCATGACGGCAACGGAGTCGTCCAGCGCCTTGTCCAGCGGCAGGTCGTCGTCGATCAGGCGCATTTCGTAGCCCTGCTGCAGCAGGTCGATCATGCCCTGGATCATGTAGAGGTCGGTGGGGAAGTTGTCGCGCTCGGACAGGATGACGCGGCGCGCGGGGTGCTTGTGCTGCTGGATGCGCAGCGCGGCGGCCAGCGCCTTGAAGATGTTGAGCGACGTGGTGTCGGTGACGACCAGCTCGCCCTCGCGCGCGCCCAGCAGGCGGCCCAGCTTGTCGCCCAGGCGCGCAGGCAGATCGAACCAGCCCGCGGTGTTCCAGCTGCGGATCAGGCCCGTGCCCCATTCTTCGGTAATGACCTGCGCGGCGCGGGCCGCGGCGGTCTTGGGCAGCACGCCCAGCGAATTGCCGTCCAGGTAGAGCACGCCGGGCGGCAGGTCGAATTGTTCTTTCACGTGGGCCAGGGGATCCTGGCGGTCGGCGTTGACGCAGGCTTCACGAGTGTTCATGTTCCATTCCTTCAGCAAATTTCCGGATACATGCTATCAGCGCAGTCAGTCCGAAAAATTGCAAATCCAGTCGTGACTTACCCGCGTTTTCCGCATTAAATTGCCTTCATCATCATTTTTTCGAACTGGATTGCGCCATGCAGATCGACGTCATAGACCAGCGCATTCTGGCCCGCCTGCAGGAAGACGGCCACCTCAGCAATCAGGACCTGGCGGAACAGGTGGCGCTGTCGCCCTCGGCCTGCCTGCGCCGTGTGCGCGCGCTGGAAGAAGCCGGGCTCATCCGCGGCTACCGTGCGCTGCTGGACGCCGAGAAGCTGGGCTTCGAGCTGGAGGCCATCGTGCATGTGTCGCTGGACCAGTCGCGCGCGGGATGGCACGAAGAGTTTCTGGCGGGCATCGCGCTGCACGACGAGATCACCGAGGCGGCCATCGTCACTGGCGCGTCCAACTACATCCTCACCGTGCGTACGCGCAACCTGTCGGCATTTTCGAATTTTGTCGAGGACAAGCTCAGCAAGATCCCGGGTGTGCGCGATCTCTGTTCGCATATCGTCATGCGCAAAGTGAAGGACCGAGAAGGCATGCTGCCGCTGGCGGCCTGGCGTTGAGTCGACCTCGCCGTCGGCGTGAAGCAAGGCGCGCTAGCTTGGCGCGTGCTCCAGAAAGCCGAAGACCGTCACGAAATGGCAGGCCGTGCCGCCCATGACGAACAGATGCCAGATGCCGTGCGCATGGCGCCAGCGTTTGTCGTTGGCATAGAACAGCGTCCCGATCGTGTAGATGGCGGCGCCCGCCAACAGCCACGTCAGCCCCGCCGTCGATAGCGCGCCCGCGATCGGCGCGGCAAAGGCCACACCCAGCCATCCCATCAGCAAATAGAGCGGCAAGGCCGGCGGCGCGTTGCGCGCCCACCAGAGTTCGCGGCTGATGCCCACGAAGGCCAGCAGCCAGATCGCCACCCCCATCGCGGCGCCCCACCGATGATCCACGGGGCCGTACGCCAGCGGCGTGTACGTACCGGCTATCAGCAGATAGATCGCGCAGTGGTCCGCCTTGGCCCACATCGCCTTGCGGCGCCCTTGCGTGCAGTGGAACAGCGAAGACGATGCATACACCGCGATCATCGACGCCGCGAACACCGCGCAACTGACGATCTGCCGCGTGTCCACGCGCAGCTCGGCCGCGCGGGTGATCAAGGCGCCGGAAGCCAGCACCGCCAGCGCCAGCCCGGCCAGATGCGTCACGCCATTGAGTCGTTCGCCTTCCTGCATGTGCGCCCCCGCCCCGGCGTCGTGCCGGCGCCTGTCATCATGGCGGGCTTGTGTGACAGGCGCGGGTCAGCGGCATCACCCCACGAAATCCACCGCGGCCGGATAGCCGTCAATGGCGCGCGCGGACAGGATCGCGCGCTGCACCGCGATCGCCATGACCTCGGCGGCCATGACACCCAGCAGCATCACGTTGGCGGATTTGCCCGACACGCCCGTGCCCAGCGCGAAGATCGTGTCGCCGTCGAGCATGGTGTGGATGGGGTTGATCGTGCGTGCCAGGCCGTCGTGCGCCATGCCGGCGATCTTCTGGGCTTCGGCTTTGGTGATCCGCGCATCGGTGGCCACGGCGCCGATGGTGGTGGCCGCGCCCGCGCGCATCGACTTGGGCAGGTCGCCCGCCAGGATGGCTGCGCGCGTGTCGAACAACATCTTGCCGTCTTCGGTGCGCGCGCCGGCCAGGATGCGCCCGGTGGCCGGGTCCAGCACATCGCCCACGGCATTGACCGCAACGATGGCGCCCACCGTCACGCCCGCCACCGTCAGCGACGCGCTGCCGATGCCGCCCTTCATGGCGCGCTTGGGGCCATACAGCTTGCCCACCGTCGCCCCCGCCCCCGCGCCCACGTTGCCTTCCTGCGGCGCGTCGGCGGTAGCCGACCGGCAGGCCTGGTAACCGGCGGCGGCATCGGGCCGCACCGACGCGTCGCCCACGCCCAGGTCGAACAACACCGCGCTTGGCACGATGGGCACAAATGCCACGCCTACGTCAAAGCCGATCTTCTTTTCTTCCATATAGCGCATCACGCCCGACGCCGCGTCCAGGCCGAACGCGCTGCCGCCCGTCAACACCACGGCGTGCACCTTGTCGACCATGTTGATCGGGTTGAGCAGGTCGGTCTCGCGCGTGCCCGGCGCCGCGCCGCGCACGTCCACGCCACCGGTCGCGCCGGCCTCGGCAATGATGACCGTGCAACCGGTGGGCCGGCGCGTCTCGGTGTAATGCCCCACCCGCAAGCCCGCCACATCGGTGATGCTGCCGCCGCCCGGCATGGACGCCGCGCCGCCAGCGGCCTGCGTGGGCATTGCCCCCGCCGCGGCAGCGCCCGCTGCCGCCACCATGAACGCACGCCTGTTCCATTGCTGTTCCACACCCGTCTCCGTCAACGTAACGCCAGAAGGATCCCGGACCGACTGCCCCGGGCTTTAGTGCCACGGGCTTTCGTGCCCCGGGCGTTCGGTAAAGCTATATGACTTGTAGCTATATTTTTACTATTCCATATGCTTTGTGGAAAAATAGGCCGGTTGTTAGAGTGCCGCTACGCCGGAGGGCATTGCAGGCCCACATGCTCTCCACAGTGATCATCCGTGGAGCATTGCCATGAAACTCTTCCGTACGCTGTTCATCGCCGGCCTCGTGCAGGTCGCCGCCCTGTCCGCCGCCCATGCTCAGTCCGAACTGGACCAGATCAAATCCGCGGGCGTCTTCAAGATCGGCACCGAAGGCACCTACGCGCCTTTCACCTTCCACGATGCATCGGGCAAGCTTACCGGCTTTGACGTGGACATTGGCCGCGCCATTGCCGAGCGCCTGGGCGTGAAGGCGCAATTCGTCGAAGGCAAGTGGGACGGCCTGATCGCCGGGCTGGACGCCAAGCGCTACGACGCCGTCATCAACCAGGTGGGCATCACGGATGCGCGCCGCGCCAAGTACGACTTCTCCGATCCCTACATCTCGTCCGCCGCCGTGCTGATCGTGCGCGACGACAACACCAGCATCAAATCCTTTGCAGACCTGAAGGGCAAGAAGTCCGCCAACACGCTGACCAGCAACTTCGGCAAGCTGGCGCAAAACCACGGCGCGGAAGTGGTCGCCGTGCAGGGCTTCAATGAAGCCATCGACCTCCTGACCTCGGGCCGCGTCGAAGCCACCGTCAATGACAACCTGTCGTTCCTGGACTTCAAGAAGCAGAAGCCCAACGCCCGCGTGAAGATTGCGGCCACCGACAAGACGGCGGAGTTCAGCAATTCGGGCGTCCTGATCCGCAAGAACAACCCTGAGCTGCAGGCCGCCATCAACAAGGCGCTGGCCGACATCAAGGCTGACGGCACGTACAAGACCATCTCGGTCAAGTACTTCGGCACGGACCTGTCCGCGCAATAAACCACTGGAGCGCCCATGACGCTGCCCCCCTGGCTGCACGCCGTCCTGCCCGACTGGCTGCTGGCAAAAATTGGCGAATGGTCGGTGCCGGCCTGGGTGCAGCTGATGGCGGACTCGTTCTGGCCGCTGCTGCACGCGGGGCTGGTCTTCACGGTTCCGCTGACGTTGATGTCGTTTGCGCTGGGGCTGGCGCTGGCGTTCGTGGTGGCGCTGATCCGGCTGTTCGGGCCCGCGCCGCTGGTGGCGGTGGTGCGCTTCTACGTCTGGCTCATCCGCGGCACGCCGCTGCTGGTGCAGCTGTTCGTGATCTTTTATGGCCTGCCCAGCGTGGGCATCGTGCTGGACCCGTTGCCCGCCGCGCTGATCGGCTTCACGCTGAACGTCGGCGCGTACAACTCCGAAGTGATCCGCGGCGCGATCGAATCGATTACCAAGGGTCAGTGGGAAGCAGCCTATTCGCTCAGCATGACGCGCGGCCAGGCCTTGCGCCGCACGATCCTGCCGCAGGCGGCCCGCGTGGCCGTGCCGCCGCTGTCCAATTCGTTCATCGCGCTGGTCAAGGACACGTCGCTCGCGGCGGTGCTGACGGTGCCGGAAATCTTCCAGGCCGCGCAGCGCATCGCGGCCGTCACGTATGAGCCGCTGATTCTCTATACGGAAGCGGCGCTGATCTACCTGGCGTTCAGTTCCGTCCTGTCCGCCGCGCAAGTGCGGCTGGAACGGCGCTTCGGCCAGCATGCGATGTTTAGCGAGAAGACCCGATGATCCGCCTTGAAAAAATCGAAAAGTCCTTCGGCGGCAATCCCGTGCTCAAGCAGGTGGATGTCCAGATCGACGAAGGCAGCGTCACGGCATTGATCGGCCCGTCGGGCAGCGGCAAGAGCACGCTGCTGCGCTGCGTGAACCTGCTGGAAGTGCCGGATCGCGGGCGGCTGGAGATCGGTCCGGAAACGGTCGACTTTGAACCCGGCCACAAGCTGGCGCGCGAACAGGTCCAGGCGGTGCGCAAGCAGACCGGCATGGTGTTCCAGAACTTTCAGCTCTTTCCGCATCAGACCGTGATCGGCAATGTGATGGAAGGGTTGGTGACGGTGCAGAAGTGGCCCGCCGACCGTGCACGCGCGCGGGCGGAGGAATTGCTGCGCAAGGTGGGGATGCTGGAGAAGGCGGAAGCCTGGCCGGCGAATCTATCGGGCGGCCAGCAGCAGCGCGTGGCGATCGCCCGCGCGCTGGCGCCGGCGCCGCGGGTTCTGCTGTGCGACGAGCCGACCTCGGCGCTCGATCCGGGATTGGCGGCGGAAGTGGTGGACGTGTTGCGTCAGTTGGCCGCGGAAGGCATGACGATGCTGATGGCCACGCATGATCTGCGGCTGGCGGCCAGCGTGTCGCGGGAAGTGGTGTTTCTGCTGGATGGCGTGGTGGTGGAGGCCGGGGATTCGCGGTCGGTGTTCACGAATCCGAGTGATTCACGCACGGCGGCGTTTGTATCGACGTTGACGCAGGAAGCGCCGTAGATCCGGGTGTCTGACACCCGATGAAAGAACTCGGTGTCTGACACCCTCCGGGACGCTGCGGCGTGTTGGCGATCGTCTCACCATGGTGTCAGACACCTGCCGCAAGCTGGAGACTGTTTTACTTGGCGCAAAGCCGCCGTCTACTACTTCGGCGGTAGGGAGCCCGCCGGGTCGACCGCCTGACCGTCGTAGCGCAGTTCGAAATACAACCCGACCTGCTTGCTGTCGCTGTTGCCCATCTCGGCGATCTTCTGGCCCTGCGACACGCGTTGCCCTTCCTTGACCAGCAGCTTGCTGTTGTGCGCGTAGATGCTGAGGAAGCTGGCGTTGTGCTTGACGATGACCAGATGCCCGTAGCCGCGCAAGCCGCTGCCCGAGTAAGCCACCGTGCCAGGCGCGGCGGACACGACGGGCGTGCCGGCGGAATTGCTGATGACGATGCCGTTTGAATGGGAACCGTCGTAGCCGCGCGTGACCTTGCCCTGCGCGGGCCAGACCAGCGAGATCGCGCCCGGCGGCGCCGTGCGCCGCTTGCCGGATGACGCGGTGGCGCGCGGCGCGGGTTTGGGTTTGGTGCTGGCCTTGCTGGGCGGCGAGGTGCGCGCCTGGCCGGCGGGCGGCTCGACCCGCAGCAGTTGGCCGACTTCGATCGAATTGGAGTTCGACAGCTTGTTCCACCGGACCAGGTTGCTGACGGTCGTGCCTTCCTTGCGCGCAATCTGGTACAGCGTGTCGCCCGACTGGACCCGGTAATAGCCCGGCTGGACCTTGGTCGTGCCGCAGGCGGTCAGCAATACCAGCAGCGCCGCCATCAGCGCGCCCAGCCATAGACGGGAATATGAGCCCGCGCGTCCCGGCCCGGCGGACGGGTCGGCATTGGACAAACTGGCGGCGGACAAAGTCGAAACGGACAAGGAAAGCTCTGAAACCTGGGGCACGGGGTCGCGTGTCGGAAAGAAGTGCGTTCAAGGGTACCAAGAAATCGGGAACGCTTGGCATAGAATGCCTGCATGCCTTCGTCGACCCGCCTCCTGTGCATGCTGCGCGCCCTGCGCGCCGACGCCGTGCTTTGGCTGGCGATCCTGGCATTGGCGCTGCGGGCGCTGGTTCCCGCTGGCTACATGCCGGACGCCCGGGCGCTGCACGACGGGCGGCTCGAGGTCACATTCTGCTCGGCGGCGGGCAACGTGTCGTCATTCAGCGTGGCGCTGCCGGCCGATGACGGCGGCAAGGCCCCGCACGACAACGCCAACACCGGCGCGCAATGTCCCTTCGGCCTGCTTGTCCACGTCACGCCCGCCACGGCGCCGGCCATGACGCCGCTGCTGCTGACGGCCGCCGGACACCCTGTCTTCCCTCCTGCGCATCGCGCCCTGCCCGCGCAGCCCGCCCACGGTCCGCCGCTGGGTTCGCGCGCGCCGCCGCCGCTGGCATGACTTCGTCCAGGATCGTCCACGCCCCTTACTAATTAGTAAGGCGCTGCGGACGGCACTTGCCGCGCGGCCAGACCGCGTGGCCGACTCGTCAATCCAGAGGTTTCAATGAATTCCCTTTTTTCGCGCACGCCCGCCGGCGTGACGCGCGCCGCCCCCACGCCGGGCGCGCCCGACCCGCGTCGCCGTCTGCTGCTGTCGACACTGGCGCTGCTGCCGCTGGCGGGCTGCGGTCCCGACGCCCCGCCGCTGCACGGCATGGACCTGTCCGGCATGACCACCGGCGATTTCCAATTGCAGGACACCGATGGCAAAACCCGCACCCTGGCCGACTACCGCGGGCATCCGGTCATGTTGTTCTTCGGCTTCACCCAATGCCCGGACATCTGCCCGACGGCGCTGACCCGCGCCGTCGAGATCAAGACGCTGCTGGGCAAGGATGCCGACAAGCTGCGCGTTCTCTTCATTACCGTGGATCCCGAGCGCGACACGCCTGAGATCCTGCGCGCCTACACCCAGGCCTTCGATCCCGGCTTCGTCGGTCTGCGCGGCACGGCGGAACAGACCCGCGCCGCCGCCCAGGCCTTCAAGGTGTTCTACCAGAAGGTCCCGACCGGCTCGTCCTACACCATGGACCACACCGCGCTGACGTACCTCATCGACGCCGAAGGCAAGCTGCGCGTGGCGCTGCGCCATCAGCAGAGCGCGCAGGAATGCGCGCAAGACCTGCGCACCGTGCTCTGACCCAATAAAGGAACCCCTCATGAAGAAGCTTTCGATCAAACCGCTGGCCGCCGTCTTCGCGTTGGCCCTGGCCGGATTCAGCCATGTTGCGCTGGCGCAGGACGCCGGCCTGTCCGTGCAGGACGCCTGGGTGCGCGCGACCGTGCCCAACCAGCACGCGACCGGCGTGTTCATGCAACTGACGTCCAAGGAAGCCGGCCGGCTGGTCGGCGTGGAATCGCAGGCGGCCAAGCACGTGGAAGTGCACGAGATGGCGATGCAGGACAACGTCATGAAGATGCGCCAGGTCGCCGGCATCGACCTGCCCGCCGGCCAGGCGGTGGACCTGAAACCCGGCGGCTACCACGTCATGCTCATCGACCTGGCCAAGCAGATCGTGCCGGGCGATCACGTCGCGCTGACGCTGATCGTGGAAGACGCGGCCCGTCAGCAACGGCGCGTGCCGATCGACGCAGTGGCCCGGCCGCTGAATGCGACCGCCGCGCCAGCGGCCGGTCATGGCCACTGATGACGGGCGGCAGGCGCTCATCGCGCGCCTGCCGCGTGGCGGGGTCGCACCGCGATCTCGCCATTTGAATGCCTATCGCCGGCGCTCCATGCTCGAATGTTCACCTATCGGCGGCCACATATCAGGGACACATCGCCCCGCCGCCGCGACAGCGCCGCCCTCCGATTCACCATACAATGCCTGCACGTCCGAATCCCGCGCCTTCCGGCCCGGGCAGCAGCCGGCCACCGCCGCCGCGCTCCGGATGCCAGCGTTCCGCGCAGCCGGGCGCCCGTAACTGCCGGCAGGCTGGCCGGCCCTCTGTATCTGGATATGCCCGGTAGTTCCGCCTTTTCCTTCCTGCGTACCCTCTGCAGCCTGCGCTGGCTCGCCATCGCGGGCCAGGCCGCCACCGTCCTCGTCGCCAGCAGCGTGCTGGGCCTGGATCTGCCGCTGGAACCGCTGTGGCTGGGCGTGGGCATGCTGATCGGCTTCAACGTCTACGCCAGCCTGCGCCTGCGCCATCCGCGCGACCTCTCCCACGCCACCGCCTTCGGCCACCTGTTCATCGACATGGCGGTGCTGGCCTGGATGGTGGGCTGGAGCGGCGGCATCAGCAACCCGTTCGGCACGATGTTCCTGATCCTGACCGCCCTGGCCGCGCTGGCGCTGCCTCGCAATTGGGCGCTGGCCGCGGCGCTGGCTGGCGTGCTGGGCTACGGCGCCGCGGCCATCTTCGGCCAGCCCCTGCGCGGCGACGTCGACCCCCACACCCTGCTGTTGTGGGGGCTGGGCGCCAATTTCCTGATTTCGGTCGTGGTGGTGCTGGTGTTCTCGACCCGCCTGGCCGCCGACATGCGCGCCCGCGAGCGCGAACTGGCCCGCCTGCGAGAACGCTTCACGCGCAACGAAGGCATCGTCGCCCTGGCCACCCACGCCGCCGCGATGGCGCACGAGCTGAACACGCCGCTCGCCACGATGACGCTCCTGACCGACGAGATCGCCGCCGAGGTCCAGGACGACGAAGACCTGCGGGAAGACGTCACCACCCTGAGCCAGCTTCTGGCCCTGTGCCGGGAACGCATCCGCAATCTGGCGGTCCCAACCGCCGTGGATCTGGTTCGCGTCGTGGGGCAGTGGCGTTTGATCCGGCCGACCATCGACCTGCAACGCTCGGGCACGCTGCCCACCAGCCTGCGCGTCGATCCCGCCATCGCCCACCTGCTGCAGGCGTTGTTGAACAACGCCGCGGACGCGGGGGAATCCGCCGACGCGCCCCGCGTGGACCTGCATCTGGAATACGGTTACGGCGCCCTGCGCGGCGAAGTCCGGGACTACGGACGGGGTTTCGATCCCGATCATGCTGTGCTGCCGGCGACCAGCCTGTTCAACAGCGGCAAGCCGGGAGGACTGGGCGTGGGCCTGGCCCTGTCGCACGCCACCGTGGAACAGATGGGCGGTGAAATGACCATGACCGCGGCCGAAGGCGGCGGCACCCGCATCCGCTTTTATTTGCCTCTCGGCAACCCCGGGACCTGAATGTGATGAATGCAAACGATCTTGGCCTGCTGATCGACGACGACGAACTCTACGTGCGCACCCTGCAGCGCAGCCTGTCGCGCCGCGGCCTGGAAACCCGAACCGCCACCGGCATCGCCGAGGCCCTGCGCGTGGCCGAGGAAATCCGTCCAGCCTTTGCCCTGGTCGACCTGCGCCTGGGCGAAGACTCCGGCCTGACCCTGATCCGCCCGCTGCGCGCGCTGCGCGAAGACATGCGCATCCTGCTGGTCACCGGCTACGCCAGCGTGGCCACCGCCGTGGAAGCCATCAAGCGCGGCGCCGACGACTATCTGCCCAAGCCGGCCACGGCGCCCATGATCCTGCGCACGCTGGGTCTGGTGAAGCCAGAAACAGTTACGATCGAAACGACCATGACGCCGTTGCACCGCCTAGAATGGGAGCACATTCACCAGGCCCTGCACGAGACCGGCGGCAATGTTTCCGCCGCGGCGCGCCTCCTGGGCATGCACCGGCGCTCGCTGCAACGCAAGCTGGCGAAAAAACCGGGGCCGGAACGCGAGGTGCTTCCGGAATGAGTTGTGCGGGGCGACACATCTTTACAACATCCCCATGTGCACGTGCGACATATCGTCGCACCCCCTCCCTCCCCTCGGGGCTTCTGCTCCCCTAGGAAAACCCTGAATTCGCCGCCATTGGGCCGGATTTCTCCCAGGCAATGCGACCTTTCGTCGCAGGCTTGACCCAGATCAAACCGATAGGATGGACGTTGCTGCCTAGCAGCATTCCAGTCTGCTGCTTTGCAGCATTTCCCACCTTCCATCCAAGGCTGTACGTGAAACACCCCCTCCTTGCGACCCTTACGCGCATATTTGGCGTCGGCGCGGTCATGCTGCTTGGCGGCTGCAACATGGAAATCCTCTCCCCCAAGGGAGATATCGGCATCCAGGAAAAGACGTTGCTGCTGACGGCGACCGGGCTCATGCTCATCGTCGTGATCCCGGTCCTCATCATGATCGTGGCGTTTGCCTGGAAGTACCGCGCTTCCAACACCAAAGCTGACTACCAGCCCAAGTGGGCCCACTCCACGGCAATCGAAGCCGTCGTCTGGACCGTCCCTTGTATCATCGTGGCGATTCTTGCCGTGATCACCTGGCGCTCCACGCACGCGCTGGATCCCTACAAGCCGCTCGTGTCCGAACACAAGCCGGTGACCATCGAGGTGGTTTCACTGGATTGGAAGTGGCTCTTCATCTACCCCGAGTACGACATCGCCACGGTCAACGAGATCGCGTTCCCCGTGGACGTTCCGGTCAACTTCCGGATCACGTCGGCTTCGGTCATGAACTCGTTCTTCATTCCCCAGCTCGGCAGCCAGATCTATTCGATGGCCGGCATGGAGACCAAGCTGCACCTGAACGCGCGCGAAATCGGCACCTACGCCGGCATTTCGGCCAACTACAGCGGCGGCGGTTTCTCGGGCATGCGCTTCAAGGCGCACGCCATGTCGCAGGAAGGGTTCGACAACTGGATCAAGGAAGCGAAGGCTGCTCCCACCGCGCTGACCCCCGAGGTCTACGCGGAACTGACCAAGCGCAGCGAGCGCAACCCGGTCGTGAAGTATTCGTCGGCGCCGCCCGCCATGTTTGATTTCATTCTGGGCAGCACGATGACCAAGATGGCCGGCGTGGACTCCGCCACGTGCACCTCCACGTCGAATAATCTGATCGCAGGAATCAACTAACAATGCTCGGGAAACTTACCCTCGAGGCCATTCCGTACCATGACCCCATCGTCATGGTTACGCTGGCCGCCGTGTGCCTGGGAGGCCTAGCGGTCTTCGGCGCCATCACCTACTTCAAGAAGTGGAAGTACCTCTGGACGGAGTGGCTCACCACCGTCGACCACAAGCGCATCGGCGTGATGTACATCATCGTTGCGCTGATCATGCTGTTGCGCGGCTTTGCCGACGCCATCATGATGCGCACGCAGCTTGCCGTCGCGTCCGCGGACTCGGCCGGCTTCCTGCCACCGCACCACTACGACCAGATCTTCACCGCCCACGGCGTCATCATGATTTTCTTCATGGCGATGCCCTTCATCACCGGGCTGATGAACATCGTCGTGCCGCTGCAGATCGGCGCCCGCGACGTGGCGTACCCGTTCCTGAACTCGCTGAGCTTCTGGCTGTTCGCCGCCGGCGTCGTGCTGATGATGCTGTCGCTGTTCGTGGGCGAATTCGCCGCGACCGGCTGGCTCGCGTATCCGCCGTTGTCCGGGCTGGACTACAGTCCAAGCGTGGGGGTGGATTACTACCTCTGGGCACTGCAGATATCAGGGCTGGGGACAACACTTAGCGGCATCAACTTCATCGTCACCATCCTGCGCATGCGTGCGCCCGGCATGACCCTGATGAAGATGCCGATCTTCACGTGGACCTCGCTGGTCACCAACGTCCTGATCGTCGCCGCCTTCCCCGTGCTGGCCGCGACCCTGGCGCTGCTGACGATGGACCGCTACCTGGGCACGCACTTCTTCACGAACGACGGTGGCGGCAACGTCATGATGTACGTGAACCTGATCTGGATCTGGGGCCACCCCGAGGTCTACATCCTGGTGCTGCCGGCCTTCGGCGTGTACTCGGAAATCGTTGCCACGTTCGCCCGCAAGACCCTGTTCGGCTACAAGTCCATGGTTTACGCCACGGCCGCCATCGGCGTGCTGTCGTTCCTGGTCTGGCTGCACCACTTCTTCACCATGGGTGCGGGGGCCAACGTCAATGCCTTCTTCGGCATAGCGACAATGATCATCTCGATCCCGACCGGGGCCAAGATCTTCAACTGGCTGTTCACCATCTACCGCGGCCGCCTGCGCATCACGACGCCGGTGCTGTGGACGCTGGGCTTCATGATCGTGTTCGTCATCGGCGGCATGACCGGCGTGATGCTGGCCATCCCCGGCGTGTCGTTCATCCTGCACAACAGCCTGTTCCTGATCGCGCACTTCCACAACACCATCATCGGTGGCGTGGTGTTCGGCTGCATCGCCGGCATGGTCTACTGGTTCCCGAAGGCGTTCGGCTTCACGCTGAACGAGCGTCTGGGCCGCTACTCGTTCTACTGCTGGTTCGTCGGCTTCTTCCTGGCCTTCATGCCCCTGTACGTCCTGGGCTTCAAGGGCATGACGCGTCGCCTGAACCACTACGACAACCCCGAATGGCAGCCGTACCTGCTGGTCGCGCTGGCTGGCGCCGCGCTGATCATGCTGGGCATCTTCTTCCTGCTGCAGCAAGTGTTCGTCTCGGTGCGTCAGCGCAAGCAGAACCAGGACGTCACCGGCGATCCGTGGGATGGCCGCACGCTGGAATGGTCGATCTCGTCGCCCGCGCCTTTCTACAACTTCGCCCACGTTCCTCACGTCGATGAACTGGACCAGTTCTGGGAAGACAAGCAGAGCGGCAAGGCGTACAAGCGCCCGGCCAAGTACGAAGACATCCACATGCCGAAGAACACCGCCGCTGGTGTCTGGATTGGCGCCTTTGGCCTGGTCATGTGCTTTGCGCTGATCTGGCACATCTGGTGGCTGTCGATCGCCGGCCTCGTGGGCATGATCGGTTCGTTCATCGTTCGCGCCTATGACCGCGACGTCGACTACTGGGTCCCGGCCGCGGAAGTCGAACGCATCGAAAACGCTCACTTTGACAAAATGCAGAAGGCCGCCTGAGCCATGATTCAAGCCGTAGCCACTCACCCCCACGCGGGTCACGACGATCACGCGCATCACGACGATGGATCCAAGACCGTTTTCGGTTTCTGGGTCTATCTGATGAGCGACTTGCTGATCTTTTCGGTGCTGTTTGCCACGTTCGCGGTGTTGTCCAACGCCACCGCGGGCGGTCCGTCCGGCAAGGAACTGTTCGACCTGAACTTCGTCCTGGTCGAAACGCTGTTGCTCCTGGTGTCCAGCTTCACCTTCGGCATGGCCAACCTGAACGTGCACGCCAACAACAAGAGCCGTGCCATGGGCTGGTTGATGGTCACGTTCCTGTTCGGCGCGGGCTTCATCGCGATGGAAATCTATGAATTCCATCACCTGATCAGCATCGGCGCCGGTCCGGGCCGCAGCGCCTACCTGTCCGCGTTCTTCACGCTGATCGGTACGCACGGCCTGCACGTGACCTTTGGCCTGATCTGGATCATCGTCATGCTCGACATGATCCGCCGTCATGGCCTGGACTCGATCAACAAGCGTCGTCTGGCGTGCCTGAGCCTGTTCTGGCACTTCCTGGACATCGTCTGGATCTGCGTCTTCACCTTTGTCTACCTTCTGGGAGCCCTCTGATGTCGCACTCCGCTGCGGCCGCACACGGCCACGACGATCACGCCGCCGATCACGGCAGCCTGAAGTCCTACATCATCGGTTTCGTGCTCTCGCTGCTGCTCACCTTCGGCTCGTTCGGCCTGGTGATGCACGGCGCGCTGTCCCACACCGCCACGATCATCGGCGTGGTGGCGCTGTGCATTCTCCAGCTGCTGGTTCAGCTGGTGTACTTCCTGCACATGGGCGCATCGAAGTCGTCCCGCGACAACCTGGCCACGTTTGTCTTCACCGTGCTGATCATCTTCATCATCGTCGGTGGTTCGGCCTGGGTGCTGTACAACATGAACGTCAACATGGGCCACGCCATGTAATGACCGCTTGCCGTTAAGGCATGCAAAAACAGGCGCCTTCGGGCGCCTGTTTTTTTTGAGGGGAGATCGCGCGGAAGGCGCTGGGGCGTCGCGGGCAGCCAGCTGGCCGCTGCCGCCGCGCAGCGCGCGCCGGCTCAGCGCGGCGGAGCCGGCGGCGCCAGGTCCACCTCGGCGCGCCGTGCCAGCTCAATTGCCGTCACGCCCTCGAACGGCTGCACGCGCGAAGTTTGGTTCAGGTCGCACCCAGCGGGACCAGCGGCCGCATCGAGCACCTGCTTGACCGCACGTCCGCCCATCGGGCTGACCGGGCCGTTGTTGCCAAGCTGCCAGGCCAGCACGTCCGCCACC
>Ga0213828_1000347_pt1 | contig 46909 bp, 50 predicted proteins | sample MC6MC0897MG_FD_180664 | JGI IMG/M metagenome (GOLD analysis project Ga0213828, IMG submission 180664) | Enriched soil aggregate microbial communities from Iowa State University, Ames, United States - MC6-MC0897-MG | ecosystem: Environmental > Terrestrial > Soil > Unclassified | place: USA: Iowa...
AAATCCGTGACATCCGCCAGGGGCTTTATCTTGATTCAGTGGGCGTTTGTACGTCTACTGAATAGGAAAAAAATCGCATTCTTCGCGCCATCTATAGAGGTGGGAGTATTCTGCTGAATCAAGATAAAAAACTAGCTTCGTTAAATCCTGAACTTCCATATTTGCACTTTCAAGATTTTTTCGGATATTTTCTAATGCAATCTTTAATTGGGCTATTGAATCTTCAGGTATCGTTCCGTCTTTATCCATTCCGATTTGTCCAGATAATGTTAACCACTTCTGAGGTCCTGTTATTTCAATTTGATGTACATAAGGAGCGACTGGTTGATGAATTTCCTTCGGGTTTCTTGTAATCTTCATAAAAATCATCCTATCTATTTTTTAGTTTAAAATTATGTTAAAAATAACATACTGATTCTAAAGATTAAAAATTATATTTAATACTATTATAAAGGAACATAAATTGGATATGCTCATTTAAAAGGTTATAATAGATAAATAGAATTAAGGCTTATAACGCTGATATAGCTCTCAATAAAGTACAAAGTATTGTTCTCATTTTAAATTTGATAAGGCATGCAATTCTTTTCCGCTCCTTGGATTTATACATTCATCTCCTAAGACACTTGTAAGGCAGATATAAGTAAGTCTTATTTCAAGAGATGATGGAAATAATAATCCAAAGAAGGGGGAGTATTTACATAAGAATGATACGTAATGTTCTACATCAATTTATTAATTACTTATGTTCATTTGATAGCGAAACTGGAGCAATAAAAACAGCGAAGCCGTTTTGTAGAAGGAGTGAATACATGAGTAATTTCTTTCGGAGCCATGGATTTAAACGCTTTATTATTCTAGTCGGAATCGCTGTTGCACTCTATTTAATGCGTAGCATGATTAATCTTATTCTTCTTACCTTTATTATTACCTATTTGATGAATCAATTGGCTACCAAGACAACGGCAGGAGTTCGTAAGTATGTCCCGATGAATGAAAAAGCAGTAACTGTTACCCTGTATTTGTTATTAGTGGCAGGAATTGTTGCGGTAATTTATAAATATTTACCAGTGGTTACCCAACAGATTACACAGCTTTTTGATCTTATCTCTAGCTTTAATTTGGACCCAGATGATAATGAGATTGCCAGATATTTGGCACCTACCTTTGAGAAGATTGAACTTGGTAAATATTTAGAGCAGGGTGTGGACATAACTCTTAAAAATATTACGAATATTGGTAAAATCATTTTACACATCTTTATTTCGTTGATTTTGAGCTTGTTTATTTTGCTTGAGAAAAAGAGAATTACTGAGTTTACGGCTAAATTCAAAGAAAGTAAAATTGGTCCTCTTTATGACGAACTAAAATATTTTTCAAGAATTTTCATTCGCTCTTTTGGTAAAGTGATTGAAGCACAATTTATTATTGCAGCAGTGAACTGTGTTTTATCAGTTATAGCTCTTTCTATTATGGGCTTCCCACATTTAATTGCCTTGGGAATCATGCTCTTTATATTAGGATTAGTACCAGTTGCAGGGGTCATTATTTCCTTACTTCCTCTAAGTATTATTGCCTATAGCATTGGTGGTTTAATGTATATTGTTTATATATTGGTAATAGTGATGGTGCTACATGCTATCGAGGCATACTTCTTAAATCCAAAGCTCATGTCTGCAAAGACAGATCTTCCTATTTTCTATACATTCATCGTCATTCTCTTCTCGGAGCATTTCCTTGGTGTATGGGGATTAATTATAGGTATTCCATTATTCATGTTTTTACTCGATATTCTGGGAGTTACGTCCTCAGAGGATGAACTACAAAAGGCTACGACAGTGCATGAAAATAAACAAATCGAATAGTATTATTTTTCAAAAAGGAATCAAAAGAGTCTAAATGATTCCTTTTTTATTTTCCTTCTCTAAAAAATAAAGAAAATAATACTGATATGTGATATATTACATATCAGTAGAAGAAGTATTGGGAGGCATTGATGATGGAACAATTTGATACTAAGAAAAAGCTCAAACGGACGTTCGTTCGTGAGGAGGCATATACGATTATAAGAGATTGGATTGTTGATGGAACTTTAAAGCCCAATCAACAATTGAGAGACAAGGAATTAGCAGAGCAATTAGGAGTTAGTCGAACGCCAATTCGAGAAGCATTATTGCGCCTAGAGGATGAAGGATTTGTACAAACAAAGCCTAATCGTTCAACAACTGTATCTCCTATTGATGCTACGGAAGTATTCCATCTTTATTCTATTGGCTGGACGCTTGAACAATTAGCGATGAAACAGATATTTGAACATTTAGCAGATGATCATCTACAAATGATGGAGACAGTTAACCTTAAACTTAAAAAAGCAATTACTGAAGGAAATCAAATAGAAGCGGTTGAATGTGATAATGAATTTCATGAAATTTTTATTGGAATATCTCAAAATAAGGAATTAAAACGGATACTTACTGGTGTCAGACAAAAGCTTAAACGTGTTGAATTGTATTATTTTGATTTAGTAGAGGATGTTCATTTTTCCCATGAGGAACATTTACGTATTATCGAAGCTATTAGACAAAAAGATTTATCTGTAGTACTCAATGAAATTGAACAAAACTGGAGATTAAGTTTTGCTAGAATTCAAAACCGTCTTATTGGTTAATTCATAGAACGAAGAGGTTTACAATGAATAAAATACAAAGCTATATCAAGGAATATCATCCGGTTGTTCATGTATTAGTTTTCGGTACGGTTTTAATTACCCTAACAAGCTCTATGAGTATGCCCTTTTTAGCTATTTTCTTAAGTCAATCTGTAGGCTTAGATTTTGCAACCATTGGATTTATTATTGGTGTAGGTCCTTTAGCTGGAACATTTTGCGGGTTAATTGGGGGAGTTCTTTCAGATTTTATTGGAAGAAAAAAATTAATGCTTCTTTCTTTAATAGGATTAAGTATAGCCTTTGTTGGTTTTATTAGTACAACAAATTTTATGGGTTTACTTTTCTTTAGTATTCTTAGAGGAGTAGCTCAGGCTTTTTTTGGCACTGTTTCTAAGGCACTAATGGCTGATTTAACACCAGATCATAAAAGATATAAAATGTTCGCTAATCGTTATTTAGCATTGAATATTGGTTTTTCTGTAGGTCCTATGCTAGGAGCACTTTTAGGTATTGGGGGCAGTACGATAGCATTTGTATTAACTTCCGTAGTGTATATCATCTATGCCGTTGTTTTATTTTTTATGCTTAGCGCTATTGATGATAATGAATCAGTATCTGAGGAGAGCATTAATATATCATTATTATGGAATACAATGCGTAAGGATACGCCATTACTATTATTTATTATTGGGGGAATGTTATTAACTACCGTGCATGGTCAAATGTCCGTGACACTTTCCCAACACTTACAAGCAAATATTATAGATGGAGTAAAATTATTTGCAGCGTTGATGAGTATTAATGGTTTCACTGTACTAATACTTCAAATTCCAGTAACGAGATGGTCAGAGCGTTTTACATTTACTCAAAGAATCTTATTTGGATGTATTTTATTTGCTATTGGAGAAGCTGGGTTTGCCTTTTCAACCAATTGGACACCCTTCATTTTTTCGATGCTTATATTTACTTTAGGTGAAATACTTGTTATTCCTGCTGAATATGCTCAAGTAGATGAAATTACACCATCACATTTACGTGGAACTTACTATGGCGCTCAAAGCTTAGGGGAGTTTGGAAATTTTGTAGGTCCTTGGTTTGGAGGCATCTTGCTGTCAGTGTATGGAGGAACAATGATGTTTTTATTTATGGCCTTCATATCCCTCTTAGGTAGCTATTTCTTTTATTTAGGGAAAAGGAATTATACAAGAAATTCATTAACAAGTGGAAAATTTTGATTCCATAGAATTGTGGACAATCAACATGATTATATTGAATCAAATGCGATTTCAATAGCATAATAAAAGTTTGAACATACATTAATGCCATAGATAGAAGTAATTAGAGAGCTATAGGATATATGAATAGTAAAGAAAATGGAGCTTTTTTAGGGGCTCCTTTTATATTTCATCTATAACTATAGTATTATTACGCTAGATTATGTAAAATTATCCAAGAGGGGGTGTTATAGTGAAAAAAGTAATTTTAACTTTATTAACAGCAACATTAGTATTTTCGTTCACATCATTTAATGCTGAAGTAGAAGCGAAAGAGACATTTAAAAACTGTAAAGAATTAAACAAAAAATACCCTAAAGGTGTAAAAAAGGGTCATTCAGCATATTCAGCAAAGCTTGATAGAGATAAAGATGGCTGGGCTTGTGAAAAATAAACAATATAAACCCCTTTCGTTACGATTTTACGAAAGGGGTTTTTCCATGTAATTTAAATTAAAATTGTATGTGATTTTCTTTTCATAAATATAAAAATTAACAGCGCAGTGATCCCCTCAGCAACAGGGAAGGTCCACCAAATAGCTTGAGGACCAAGAATCTTAGGCAACAGCACAAGTGTAGGTATGAATAATATAATACTTCTTAATAACATAATAGATGTGGCAAGTCGAATTTTTTCAATCGATTGGAAGAATTCTGCATACACCATATTAATGCCAAGAAATACATAACCGATAGCAAAATGAACGAAGCCCTGTGAAGCCAAATTACGAATTTCAAATGTACTATCTCCAAACAGTGCCATTAACTGTGATGGGAATAACATGGCGATAATAGCAGTTGTTAGTCCAAAAATAAGTGCTGTGGCAGTGCCAATTTTCAGAAGTGCCGTTAATCTTGTTACTAATCTTGCACCATGATGATAGCTAACTAGTGGCTGAAGCGCCATACCAATACCAAGAAAAACTGTTAGCAGTACCGTATGGATATAGTTTACCATTGCGTAGGCAGTGACTCCATTAGAACCTAAATAATGTAAGAATGTCACGTTATAAAGAATGACGATTACTGCCACGGATGCTTCAACAATAAAGCTTGGTAACCCGATTGAAAATATTTTCTTTAAATCAGAGATGCTGAAAAAATTACGTACAAATCTTAATTCGGATTGCTTTCTGAAGAAATGTAGGCAGAGTACTGACATACCGATAATTGTGGAGAGTGCTGTAGCTAATGCACAGCCAGTTACACCATAATTGAATACGAAAATAAAGATATAGTTTAAAATTATATTTAAAACAGATGTTGTGATTAAACCCATCATTGCAAGCTTTGGATTGCCGTCATTACGAATAAAAATGCTTAGTAAATTTTCAATTGTATAAAACACACCAAAGATTAAAATAACGTGTAGATACTCTTGAACATAAGGGTAGGTAGCATCACTGGCTCCAAATATATAGGTGATCTCTTTTAGATTCAATAAAAGGAATAGAATCAGTGTCAGAACGACAACAATCATTGCTGTGAATGCTAATGTAAAGATTTGATGTGCTCGTTTTTTATTGCCCTCTCCAAGAGATATAGAATATAGTGTAGCTCCACCCATTCCAATCCAAAGAGAGATGGAAAGGAGAATAGAAAAAATGGGAACAGCGATATTTACACCTGCTAAAGCTGTTGGTCCAACACCATGGCTCACAAAAATGCCATCAACTAAAATATTTACTGACATTAATAGCATACCGACCATAGCTGGGAATAGGTATGATAAAAACAAAGGCTTTAGAGGTCTTGTTTCGATTGGATTAATGGTTGTCATGGTCATGCACCTCCTTGACCATTACCTTTTCCCCTTTATCATCCAACTCTCCGTTAAAAATAAATCCAAAATTTTTATATAGCTGAATGGCCGCAAGATTGTCGTCATAAACGCTTAAATAAATGTTTTGGCAGCCGTATGTAGCTACCAGATGATTAATAAGCTGCTGTAAAAAGTATTTCCCCAATCCTTTGTGCTGATATCGTTCATCAATAAAGTAGCGATCTAACCAAACGCGTTCAGAATTGTCCACATGAGGGAACATACCATACATAGCAAAGCCGACTGCCGTATTCCCTCTGTACAAGCCAACAGGTATATAGCGTTTATCGATTTCAGCTTCTGCTAAGCATTGATCCGTGCTTTCAATAAAATTTTGCTGATTAGCCGCGATGCGTAATGTTAAAATTTCCTCTTTGTTTAAAGCTGTGATGTCACGTATTTCCGTGAACATAATGTCAAAACCTTTCTAATTTTATTGTGAATAGCTACAATCTAATGTATATAGTTACTATATAGTCAAGGGGAGAAACTTAAAAATGTTTAATAAAAATGTAAAATATTTTACAACTGGTGAATTTGCAAAAATCTGTAAGGTTAATAAACAAACACTTATATATTACGATCAAATTGGCTTATTATCGCCTATCATGAAGGATAATAAGGATTACCGTTATTATTCCATTGCTCAATATGAATTTTTTAGTGTCATTGAGCTGTTAAAGGCGGTAGGTATGTCTTTAAAGGATATTCAAAAATATATGGCTGAAAAATCACCAGAAAGTTTTCTAGACTTAATGCATCAGCAAAAGGAAATTGTCGCCAAAAAGCGTAGAGAGCTGGAGATGATTGAAAGCATTATCGATGTCAAAATTGATTTAACACAGGAGGCTCTACATCTTGATTTTGATAGCATTACGATTGAGCATTTACCAGAGGCAACATTGTATTTAAGTCGAAATATTGAGGATTCAACGGAGGAGCAATTTGTTAAGGCTGTCTCCGATTTTATTGATGAGTTGGATCGCTCTCAACTAGACACAGGTTACCCAATTGGGGGGATTACAAGGAGGGAGCAGGTGTTAGCGGGTAACTATGATAATTATAGTTACTTGTATATTGAGCAGCCACATCCACAGGAGGGTCATCCTTATTTCGAAGCGATTGAAGGGGATTTTATTGTGGGATATCATGTAGGGACATCCGCGACACTTGGAGAATCCTACAAGAGATTATTTAAGGTCATGAGCGAAAAGGGCTTTGAACTTGGGCAATACGTTTATGAGGAATATATTTATGATGCAGTTATTAAAAATCGTGAAGAGGAGTACGTAACAAAAATTATGGTGGAAATAAAAAAAGGCTGTTGAAGCATCTCTGCCTATCAACAGCCAAAATTATACAAGATCCTTTATATGCTTTAGTGTAAAGTTAAGTTTATTTCCGGATGTGCCTTCTGTATTTCATTTAATTTATTTTCATGGATTCCTTTTAAATTTTTATCAAAAAAGCCAAGTGATAATTCATTAATTAATTTATAAATTGCATTTACATCAGCTCCGGATTCATTAATAATCGGCGAAACTGCTGCTAAATCTGTAAAACTTCCGTGATTTGTTTTCGGAATAATAGCTGTATAGACACCAGGCTTTTCAATTGTTTTATTTCTTAGATAAGATTCTACAAACAATTCGTCACGATTACCAGGCTGTTGGCTATATGCTTCCTTCATAAAGTTAATGGATGCCTCAGCATTCATCAGCATAAAGGGCTTTGCAGGTCCATGTGCAGGCATTGAATCGCCATACAATCCACCATCCATATCAATTGCTGCTTTAATACGACTATCTTTTACTAGCATTTGAGTAGAAGTAGCGCCGCCAAAAGAGTGACCTAACATACCAATGTTGTCAAAGTCAATTAGTGAGGCTATTGGATGGAAGTTCTTATCAAAATCAGCTTTGATAACCTCATCTAAAACAAATGATGCATCCTGCTCCCAAAGTTTGATGCGATTATTTAAGAACGTAATTGTGTTTTCAATTGGTGTAAAATCAACTCGATCGCCATCAGGGAATATGGTTGTTGCCGCGTCACCTGTAAAATTTAGAGCAACAACAATATAGCCGTGACTCACTAATTCCTCTAGCTGAAAGGTATTTTGGCGACTATATAAACTCATGCCATGTGCAAATAATAGAAGTGGGAATTTTTCTTTGGACTTTATAGGTGTCGCATCCTGATAGGAATGGGTTTTCGTCAATCCTAAATGTGTCGTAGCAATATAGGGAAATCCCTGTGTCGCTGCCAATTGCTCTGTTAACGCATCTATATGTTCAAAGTAGGGAGAAGGCTGTCCTGTCCCTTTTTCAGCAGGATAGTATACCTGAATCATTAATTCGCGATTCACCTGATGATTAGGCACGACAAATTCCTTGCGATTTTTATCGATAAGATGAAATGTCTGAGTTCCTACTGTATATTCTCCTGTCGGCTCTGGAAAAGACATGATTGGAAATAACTTTGGTAATGTGAACATTGCAAAAGTGGCAACAACAATACCTAAAATTTTAATTATTTTTATGCTTAATTTCTTTGAAACAATTGTACTTTTTGGTTTCACAAAAACCTGTAGTGTTAATAACAACAAAACAATATAAGCAGGGATCATACGCCAGTTAGCACCAATGGTCATAATTGTTCCAAATAACAAACTATAATTGGCTGCTATCACAAATAGATTGATTCTAGTTACCCCACGTTGTCTAAAAGTCAGTGAGATGCTCGATAGTAATAAAATAATTGTAAATAGTATTTCTAAGGTTTTCATCATTTATCTCCTTTAACATACATACGAATGTATGTATTTAGTTAAAAATGTTTTAATCATATATACATACGAATGTATGTAAAAGATTAAAATAATAAACTACATAAAGTAGTCTACTATTCCTGAACTTTATCAAATAATGCTAAAAAAACATCTTTCAAATCATCATTCATAAGTGGCATTCCGATTCCTTTGAACATCAAACTTATATGTTCAATTTTTTGAATAAATTCAGCTCGGCTTACACGAAATATTTCAGGATTCATCCAAATATCAAAAAGCATTGTAAAGGTTTCAGCTGCTTGCTTAGGAAAAGCAACTTGCAATGAGCCGTCTCGATTGCCCTCATCAATAATTTTTTGAATACCTGGTGCAACAACTTGTACGCCCTCTGTGATGCGACTATAAACAAATTCAGCAGAATTCATTTTAAAAGGGATTGTGGACAAATCTTCTTCCTTTGTGCTTTGAGAAATTGAAAAGGAAATGCCTTGTCTTAAACGTTCTAAAGCATTTAAGTTTTTTAAATCTGATATGTCATTAAAATAATTATTTGCCGTTAGCATTTCCTTTGTGATGGCATCAATAACATCAGCACGGGTTTTAAAATGATGATAGAAGGCTCCTCTAGTAATATCCCCCACATCATCTACAATCTCTTGAATCGTTACATTATCCCAACCGTTTACAGTAAATAATTTAACAGCTGATTCAATTATTCTTTTTCTCGTAACTTCTGGATATTTATTTCTGGCCATAAAATATCTCCTTATAGATACATTCGAATGTATTTATAATACTAGAGGCAGTTCTCTAAATTGTCAACAATAGACTATTTGTGAGAATCCCTTAAGAAAATTAGAAAAGAACTAGTAGAGGTAAGCCATTTAGCATATATTTTGAGTTTAAATGGGGGTAAGATCCGCGTGTTTTTAGGTAAATTAAAGTCTACTCCTAATAAGTAAATGAACTTCTGACGATACATTTAATGGAGAAAAAATGTAGCACACTTTATCCGAAAGTACTTTTCTTTACATGGAGGAATAGTCATGCATATATGGATTGATCGATGGACGCATTTATTAAAACTGCTTGAACAACAAGGAGCTTGGATGCATCCACTTGAGATAAAGCCTGTAGCGACTGAGCAAGAGCTATCAATGGTAGAGATGCGGCTTGGTGTTCCGATTCCTTCTGAGTTCCGTGATGTATTACTTCATTGTTCTCGACAAGTGGGAGTGTATTGGTCTTTACCTGATGAGGCACTACTCCCTATTGAGCTGGACACGCCTTTAGGTAATTTTGGTTGGAGCTTGGAGGAACTCGAATCCCCTGATTTTGGTGGAGATAGTGAAAATGAAGATGAACAACTATATCTACAATTTCATACGGCTGGAAACGGTGATGCACTTCTTATGAAGGTTGAGGATGGTTCCGTTTGGTATTGGAGTCATGAGGAGGATGAGTTCGACCTGCTAGCCTGGAGTTTTAGGGATTATATAGAGAGGGTTACAACTTTAGGATGCATAGGAGTAGATTGTGGACAGCATCGACAGTTTTGTAGTGAGAAGGGACTGGATTTAAGCCTGACCAACTCTCAAATCTGGCTAAAGTGGCTTGAACAATATTTAACTTCAACATGGAAGGAAGCTATGTATCATCTGGATTCTTTACTAATATATGTATCGATGCATGGTCTGAAAGATGAAAAAGTTCAACAAGCATTTACACGGTTCGATTCTAAAAATGTGTATACAGCACTTCGAAATCAAATTGAACATTCAATGCGTCTAGTAGATAAAGAAGCATGGTGTAAGGTGCTAGTAAAGGTTTGTGCAACAGAGGCAAGTGATTGGGTAAGGACATTTTGGAAAGACCAAAATAGTATTCCTAATCGGATTCGAGATTATTTAACAGCCTTCTGTCTACCAGAAGAAGAGGGGCTACCTCTTGTTCTTCAAGATATTGAGAAAGAGCAAATCGATTCCTATACAGCTTTACATCGACTACGTCATTTTCATAGCTCAAAAACGATAGCTTGGATGAAACCTTATGTTTCCTTTCCGATAGGCGGTTGGGATCAGCTTTTAGTCGAATCACAGCCGAGTGCAGAAACATTATTTGAGTGGTTGAATGGTAGTGAAGCAGAGCGCCTAATAGCTATACGAGCAGTATGTCAAATGATGCAGCAGGAAATTAAGCCGTCAGATCAAGTAGATAAGAAGAAATGGCTGCCATTGCTTGCATTTTGGAAGGACAATGAAGTACTACGAAAAAATAAACAGCTATTTAACCAAGCTCTAGAAGGCTTGAATCATTGGTGAAACCTATTGTAAGGAGGAGAAATGCTTGAGCTTTTTTACTATATTTGCTTCTTTGAATAATATAGAAGATATCGATTGTAAGATTTCTGATGTTTTTAGTAAAGGTTTTACTGTTGAAAAAAATGAAGATGAGTATCTCATAAAATCCAAAGCATTATTTAATAAATACAAATTGATAATTAGAGTGATGTCTGAAGATACAAACCCAGAATACTTTGCGAATAATATTCCTGGAATGATGGGCTTTTACAACAGTATTCCTTTTGAAGATGACAATTTAAAAGAATTAGTGTTAACGCAAATTTCTGTGTTAAATACAGTAATTGCAATTGAATCTGAAAAAGAGATAAAGGATGAACAGATGCAGTTATTTACAAACCTACTATCAGTGATAGGGGGTATTGGCTTTGTACCCAATGGCACCTTATTAGACAAAGAAGGAGAAGTCATTGTTTATCCTGATGGACAATCGGGACCATCCAACTTTAGACCTTATGCCTGTACACAAAAGGTGAGGGGACAAGAGGTGACATCGGAAGAAGGCCATCAAAGAAAGAATAAAACAATAGCCTATTTAAAAGAAAAGGGTATTCCATATACAGATTCACTCCCGCAACTTCCACCAATTGAGGCTTGTCAGTTTAGAACCAAAGAGGATATTGCTAGGAGAGCTGCAGCTTTACTAATTGTTATTCAATTTGCTTGTGATGTGGCACAAGGAGAAAATGTAGAGGAATCAAGAGACTTCTTTATCAGTATGTTGCGTAAATATGAAGTAGAAGACATTCTAACTGACAATGAAAGAGCCTTTTTATATAGTCAACAACCAAATGCACAGGAAGCCATTAATATTTCATGGCAATATGAGGCTTATTGGACACTAATTTGGGTACTTGGATTTGTTGACAAGCTTGATTTTCCTGATGAAGTATGTGATTGTGAGTTTGCTATTCAAGTTATTTCTAACTGTGAAACGTTTGAGCAATTTTATCTTCAAACTACGATGCGTAGCCAGGAAGAAATATTGGATGAAGCCGACAAGACCTATAGGCTACACTGGGCTTGCGTAGACAGTCGTATACAAAAACGAATGACTCCTGCTGATATAAATGAAAGCATTGTTATGGAAAGGCGCAGAGGCCTATTCTGGTTGATTGGTCATCACAATGAAGACTGGGATACGATTTCGATGGATACTTAAAAATAGCAAACTAGAAAAACTAGTTTGCTAAATGCTATAAAATTTATTCGATATAATTTGGAACTCTTACTTTATCAATTAAAAGGATGCCGTCAAATTGATCACGAGGAACAAAGCTCTCTTGCATAACTCCCCAACTATAGGATATACGTGGCTCAAACATCCATGAATTACCTCTTTCGTTTTGGCGATTTCGTAAATCAATAAATGTGTATGGCTTCTTCATTGAGGAAAGGATATCCTCAGTAGATCCTTTGACTGGAGGTAATACAGACCAAGTTTCACGTGCATTGCTTGCATTTTCTCCACTTGCCATATATAGACCAAGTACATAGCTATACTTTTTATAGATGTCTGGTAGACGTTCACCCATTAAGTTTAGCGCATAAGGGGAGCCCATTACTTCAGATTGGGCCTTGCGAATATGATCATTATGTGCCCAAACAATAAACTTTTCAGTCGGATAAATCTCCTCTGCTAGCCAAAGTAAATTTTCCAACATGCCTTGATCCCGCCATTCCATAGTTTTAAAGAATGAATCATATTTATTTTGCTCAATATCAATGTTTGATTGAATAGATAGTTCTACATACTCTTCTGCTAAGCGTATACGGTCAGTTAATGTACGTTCCATAAGCTTTGTAATATGAGGCTCGCTCGGATAAGCTGCTTTTAACTCTTTCTCTTTAAGCGGTATTTGTGATTTTACTTGTTTATACACATCGATAATGCTTGGTTTGGCCTTTTGATATCCTTTTAAATCCTTGCTGTAGGTCCAATCTACAAGCTGATTCTCTACTTCACTGAACTGTTTAGCAAGCTGATTATTTTCTAGCCATCCCCCATCTGTAAAGGCACCTTGTTGTTGAATATCAAAGCCAGCTAACATAAGAGGCTGCTCTGTAGATTGGGTTTTCTTAGTATACTCAAATAACGGTAGGGTCTCTTTTGACCACCATACACCAAAAATTCCATCCTTCATTGTCTGCTGAGCCGATTGCTTATCAATTTTCCCCTGAGCATTCATAACGTTCCCCATACCACTTTCAAAGGCAAGGACGTTGTAGCCCATTTCTTGGTGTAAAAACTGAATGATACGTGTTTTTGCTAGGCTAAACTCTGCTACACCATGCGAGCTTTCCCCTAAAAAAACAATACGCTTATCGTGTAATAAGGGCTTAAGCATCTCTAAATCTTCAAATTTACTGGATGCAATTTTTGTTGATTCAAAGGATTCAGGCTGAATGGAATTTAAACTATATGCATGGTCATTCACCCAATTCTTCCAGTCTTGTAGTGCTTCATTGGATGTACGAGCTTGCTTTACTTCTGATCCCTGCTCTAAACTTGTCTGCTCTGCTATCTTTGGAGCAGCCACTGCCGCATTTGCATTCCCATTAAATGCTATAAAACTTGTCAATGCAATACTTAAAGATAATAGCATTTTATTTCTTTTCCCTTTTGTCATTGTTCATCAATCCCTCGCAATAGATTGAACCCAATTATACGCAGGTAAGTTTAAAGTTAAGGAGATTTCTGTTTAAATTTTGTTTAAATTTGGATTTACGGTTTGAATCAGGAAGATAGATAAAAAACCTCCAAAAGTGTGATATCAAACAGATAGGACACTGTGGAGGTGTTGTATTTAACTCATTTATAGTGGTATGTACTAGTCCTGTGATTGTTGCGTTGTATTTGATTAAACCATGCACGATCCTTTTCTTCCTGCTTTAATGTATTAACGATTGTTGATGAGCAGCTAATACAAATTTTTTTCTGTGTAATTTGCCCACATCGTTCACAAGGGGCACCTAGATTAGGGAAAATTGAATTTTTTAATTTTCCTGCCTTCACCCATTTATAAAGCAGCTCCACGGAAACCCCCGTTAAAGCAATGACCTCATCATTTGTTAAATAGCGATTATTTTTTCTAAGTAAAAAATGATGTAGTTCCGAAAATATATCTTCCTCTCTCACATCAATTGTTTTGACAAATCGGTGCATAGTAACTTCTCTCCTTATCCTTTCAATTGATAATTTTTCCAATATCTTCGTTTAAGATGATTGACTGTTCATCATACTTATAATTTTCCCAGCGATTGCGAGCCAATTTACGATATTTATTGGAAACATTTCGATCTGCAATTAATCGAGAGAATCCCTTTTTCGCTTCAGTCATGTCGCCAAGTCGTAGGCTTAATTCTGCATGTAAATATTGAATTCTTTCACTACCTTCTTGATTGGATGCAAATGATTTACTGTAAAAATCTCTTGCCGCAAAAAGGTAGCGCATTTCTGATTCCTGTTCCTCTTTTAAGCGATATAACCAGGCAATTTTTAAAGCGAAATTTGCCATAAGAAGTGATTCTTCCATAGATGCCCTGGACACTAAATAAGCAAGCTTAAAACTTATAATGGCATCATCCACTGTACGCTCTTGACAGATGTTCATAGGTTTTTGAAGCTCTTTAATGTACAGTTCATCGATAAGGAGCATGAAAGGCCCATAGGTTCTTGTCATGGATTTATGGTAGGCATAGCCACAAAACGGACAAACAGCGACTTCATATAGCAATGGATTTAAGCCCTCATAGACGGGCATGAAATCTGTTTGCTCTTCGACAATTTTATAACGATTAGGACGTACCTTATAAGTGGTAAAGTGCTTTTTGCAAAACTTACAATCCACGCTACTTTCATAGTAGTAAATGTTAAATGCCATAAGAATCAACTCCTTTACGCTGATTTATTAATTATTTCTTTTGTTCTATATTTACGATGGGTATTATCGTTCAATGTATTTAATTGATTATCTTTCATTTTAACAATTCTATGTTCTTTGGTATACTCCTTTAGCATTATTAAAGTGAAAATATTATTACTTTTTTGTTTGTTGAGGTTTCTATATGTATTTGCAATAGTGTTTTTCAGTATAATGAAAAAAAGTTAAACGAATTATTTTAGTTCGAACAAGTTTTAAGAGTTTAATATAGGTATTTATAATCACTTATGTTAATGGATGAAAATGGGGTGTATAGGATGGATTGTAAAATTGTTTTTTTTGACGTAGATGGAACACTTATTAATTATGAAGATGGCTGTATTGAAGAAAGCGCGAGGAAGGCAATAGATGAGCTAAAACAGAGGGGAATTCGTATTGTTGCGGCTACAGGTAGACCTTTATCAATGTGTCAAAGATTAAGAAACATAGGCATAGAGACATTTATAACCGCAAATGGTGCATATGTTAAGCATCAAAATCAGGTAATACATAAAGTACCAATTGACAAAAATATAGTCCAAGCAGTTCAAGCCTATGCTAATGAGAATAAACAAAGTCTTTCATTTTTTACAGAACAATTATTTATGAATAACGTACACAAGCCAAGGACACTAAAAGCCCTGCAAGAAACATTATCTTTATCTAAATTTCCTGAATTTCATGAGAATATTGTAGAGCAGGAAATTTATCTAATGTGTTTATATGCTAATGAAGATATTGAGCAAATATATACAACACAATTTCCTCATTTAAAATTTAAAAGATGGCATCCGTATATTACGAATGTATTGCAATCTGATATTTCCAAATCGATTGCTGTTCAGGCTGTACTTGATTATTTCAATTTAAGTTCTGAGGAAGCACTTGCGTTTGGCGATGGCAATAATGATATAGATATGTTAGAACAGGTTGGTTTTGGAGTTGCAATGGGTAATGCAAGTGAGGCATTGAAGAATAGTGCTGATTATATAACGAAAAAATCCATTGAAGGGGGTATATATCACGCCTTGCAAGAGCTACAAATAATTTAAGAAAGTAATCATTTGGAATCGAGTCATATTTTTAGTAAATTTAGAGGGGATGACAAAGTAAAAAATGATTGAAGCTATAGCACTCATAATGTTAACTACATTGAGTATGATAAAGCTAACGAAAGTTATTAAAATGCTTTAGGTGGGATGATTTTATGGCACATCATGTACAATCTCTTATTGAACATTACGGGTATTTTGGCATAATTCTTATCCTAATTGGAGGGATTGTCGGGCTGCCTATCCCTGATGAAATATTTTTAACATATATAGGATATAGTGTATATCGAGAAACACTAGAACATGTTCCGGCATTACTTAGTGCAACTATCGGGGCAATAGGTGGCATTACTTTAAGTTATTATATAGGTTATCGATTCGGGCTACCTTTATTACATAAATATGGCCCGAAGATTCATATTACTAAGCAAAAAATTGATTTTACTAAAAAATTGTTTACGAAAATAGGACCAGCCTTATTACTGATCGGTTACTTTATTCCAGGTGTACGCCATCTTACCGCATATGTAGCAGCCATTAACAACTATCCATATAGAAAATTTGCCATTTTTGCTTATGCAGGCGCGTTTATTTGGACATTTACTTTTATTACATTAGGAAAAGTATTAGGTGAGAAGTGGCGCTATGTGGGATTTTACTTATCTCACTACAGTATTTATCTTATCGTAGTATTCATCATATTAATGTTGGTCATTTATTATTTTTTCAAAAAAAGAAATAAATAAGGGTCTGATTCTTCTAAGCGAATAAGACCCTTATTTATTTTTAAGGTAAGATGGCAAATGAACGAACAGGGAATCCAGACGCTCTTTCAGGTTTCGGTACAATATTGAATATGACAGCCCCTTTTGGCGGTAGCTGATCCAAATTTGTTAAAAGCTCAATTTGATAAGTGTCTTGCTCAAGTACAAAATATTCACCATCTAACTTACCATTTTTGCGAAAATCCGCTGCTGAATCAGTGTCGAAAGTCTCGTGACCAATAGCGTTAATTTTTCGTTCTTTAAACAAAAACTGTAATGCCTCTAATCCCCAACCTGGTATATGATTATGACCCTCAGCATCCTTATTATTAAAGGCATCCTTATTAGGCCAACGCTTACTCCAATCGGTACGTAGGGCAATAAACGTACCTGCTTCAATTTCTCCATGCTCAGCCTCAAAGTCAAGAATATCCTGAACACTTAAGGTAAAATCATTATTTTGCTCGGCTTCCTTCGATTTATCAATCACGATTAAGGGTAGTACTAATTCTTTTAAATCCAAATCTTCTAAAAAGCGTGTGTCCCTAACAAAGTGGATAGGTGGATCGATATGTGTTCCATATTGTCCAGGGAAAGTGAATTGCTGCGCAAAGAAACCATCATCATGTGAAAATAAGGTTTCAAACTTTGCATCCTCAAACATAAAGAAGTGAGGTGAATTTGGTCCAAATGTATGTGTTAAATCCACCCATTTTCTTGATTTCAATAGCTGCACTGCTTGTAAAAGTTCATTCGACATCGTATTTACCTGCTTTCTATTAGTATGAGTTATTCCCTGTTTGTCTTACTTGTCCAATCATAAGCACAAAAAAGAGTCCTCCTTGGAGAAGAGGACTCTTGTGTAAAGCAACAAATGTTAGTCTTCTCATCTTCAAGGCAAACATTTTGCCAATTGGAGTTAGCACCATACCTATAGGCTGGTTGCTGAGACTTCATAGGGCCAATCCCTCCGTCTCTCTTGATAAGAAATGCAATATAAGAATTTTCAGAAATAACGATTACAAATACAATAGCATATTTATTTATAGTTTACAAGTTCAATAGGGATACAAGGAAAACGTGTAACTTTTTATTCTCTCTGTTACAGCCATGAATTTTTTTGAAGACCTTGTGTAATTAGAGATTGATTTGTTTTTATGTATTGATTTTTGTAAAAAGTAATTTTCGCCAATGGCTTTAATTCGAAAGCATTGTACCATGTGAATGAAACATTCCATTTTTTAAATAAAGCTCCAATGCTCCTTGTGTTATAAGGCTAGTATCATAATCAACCATTCCTTTTAAAGCTAGGAAATGTTTAGAAATTAGACTAGGAAGTACGGTAACCCCAACGCGCAATCTAGGGAAGATAATCTTAAGCCAAAAAGTGCGGAATTCATTTACAATTTTCATCATGGAGACAGGGCTTCGTTAGTCAATAGGAATTTAAATTCATTGATAGAACATAATTTATTATGTGGATTTGGTATAAAAGAAATATTTGACATTTAAATAGTTAGGTGCCATACTACATGTATGGTTAAAGATAAAAATAAAATGTATGATATGAATGCCGCTCCTTCGTTTGCTCAATCGAAAAGTCAAATTGAACGTTATCAATTAGAAGTTGATGCACAGGCTATACTTGTTGCATCGAGATTAATAGCTGCAGGTGCGATGCTAGGAAGTGCTGCGGAAAACCATTTTTCCAAATTTGGTTTATCTACAGGGCGTTATCGATTATTAGCTGATCTTGAAGACAATGATGGTGAAGAATTGCCATCTCAATTAGCAGAGCATCTTGGGATAACAAGAGCTACTGTGACAGGTTTAATTGATATTTTGAAAAGAGATGGACTAGTTTCACGGCGTTTGAGTCCAGAGGATGGTCGTCTAAAATTAGTGACATTAACTGAGAAAGGAAAAAAACAACTATCAGATATGGCTCCAGAACATTTTGCTTGGTTAGAGTCAATTGTTAACTTTCTAAGTGTCGAAGAGCGAGGGGTTTTTCTTGAGTTATTAGATAGAATAATGCAAGGAATTGCAGCGAGTGATGATAGCTCATATGATTAAAAGAAACAAAAAGGTTAGCTGGTAGGCTAGCTTTCCTTTTTGATATATAGTTAGGTGCCTAATTATATATTGTGGAAAAATGGAGGTCTAAAATGAAAACGATTAACGAAGTTGAGGATATTCATCAAGAAAATAGCTTTATTCTGTGGCAAGAAGTATTGATTGCGTTTGTTATGCCTACCATTATGGCTGGAATTGGAGGGTTTTTCACCAGTGATGTCTCACTATCAATCCGAGCTTGTACTTCTATTGGTGGATCTTCAGCAATAATTGCTTGGGTAATCGGGTTATGGTTTCAAAAACGCGGGATTTATAAAAGTCGATTTGCTTTTGGACATTACTCTATAATTGTAGCTTTATTTTTAAGTATAGGGCTTTTATTAGGGTTAATCGGTGCTTGGATAACATTCACAGTAATCAATTTCTTTATTCAGCATCAACAATTAAATGCATTTTACTTTCTTTGGATAGATCTCCCCTTATCTTCCACAATTGCTAGTGGACTGATTGCTTGGAGATGGAAATACAGTATTCATAAAAAAATTCATAGTGGAGGCGTTAAAAAATGATAGTAGTAATTGGAGCAACAGGAATGATTGGTAGAGAACTAGTAAAAAGCTTAATGAAGAGGGATACTCAAATCCGAGTAATTAGTAGAGATCCAAACAGGTTATTAAATGAAGTAAACAGCTTAGATTGTTCTGCTGTAGAATTTATGGCAGCAGATGTCTCTAATCCTGACAATTTACATCGCGCACTGTCTGGGGCTAGTCAGCTGTTTTTAGCATTATCCAATACACCAAGGCAGGTTGAAATTGAGCAATCCATTATTCAGAAGGCAATTGAGGTCGGTATTGAGCATGTTGTAAAAATTTCTTGTCCCCTCTATCAAGAAAGCAGTCCAGTAGCTATAGCTGGATGGCATCAAGAAATTGAGCAAACATTAATGCAATCAGGCCTGCAATATACAATATTACGTCCCTACGCATTTATGCAAAATATACTTAAATGGCGGGACACCATTTCTTCCAAAGGAGTATTTTTTGGTTGTATGAGAGATGCACAATGCAATTTTATTGATTGTAGAGATATTGCAGATGTGGCAGCAGAAATATTTATGAATAGGAAATTAGCAGGTCGAATATATACACTTACAGGGGCAAAGGTGTACAGTTATCCACAAGTAGCGGAAAAGTTAACCATTCTTCTTAATCACCCTGTCCGCTATATTGATATGGACTCAGATATATTAAGGCAAAATTTGATAAAGCATAATGAGATGCCAATCTGGTTAGCGAACCATGTTGTTGAAATTCAAATAATGTCTGTAATGGTGCCAGAAAAACCTACTGATACAGTTAGGCGCTTGTTAGGGAAAGAGCCACGTTCATTAGAATCATTTTTATATGAAACGAGAGAGAAATTTTTATAAAAATATAAGGGGCTCTTATGAAAGAGCCAATTTGTAAAAGGTGTTGTTACCAATTTAAAACTAATGAAAGCTTACAACATTCACTATCTGTAAACACAATCCGAATATTATCTGGTGTATAGTTTGTTTCAAATGTCATAGTAATACCAGACGAGATGATTAACCTTTCAACTTCTGATTTATTTGACTTCTGTGCGGCATCCATAAGATCATGTGCAAATTGTTCTGATCCATCAATTTTATCTGTAAGTAGCTGAATCTGCTGCATAATTCTCTTTACTCGCATGGCGGAAATTTTCAACTTATTTGTATTGACAGCTGGAAATGGATTGGTATTTATCGGGTTTGTCGGCATAGCTAAATATCTAGCTGGTTGGTGATGTGCTGGAGGATTTACTATTGCCAATGTTGGATAATAGGTAGGATAGACAAATATCGGATAAGGGTTGTAATACAACTAAATTCCTCCTATCCACTTGCTAATACTATATCTTATGTGCAGCGGGGACTTTCGGTGTTCGCTACTTCTAGGGATTCACGTCTAGGGTATTATCAAATCAATACCTAGGATGGTGAGAGATAAACTAAGTCGATTGAAAGTAAGGAACCTGATAAGAGAAAGGGTTAGAGCTAATCGAAAGTGAACCAACCTGATCAAAGAGGAACCTAAGCCGATAGAAAGTCTACCCAACCAAAGAGGAGTACCGTTGATCAAAAGTAGAGGCAACCTGAACAAAGAGGAGTCCAGGCAGAGGCAACCCGATCGAAAAAGAGCTCAGGCTGATTAAAAGTGAAGGCAACCCGATCGAAAACGAGCTTAGGCTGATCAAAAGTGGAAGCAACCCGATCAAAAAGGAACTCAGGCTGATCAAAAAGAAGCCTGACCCGATCAAAAACGAACGCAACCCGATCAAAAAAGAGCTTAGGCTGATCAAAAGTGGAGGCACCTGATCAAAAAGAAGCCCAAGCCGATCAAAAACGAACGCAACCTGATCAAAGAGGAGCTCATGCTGATCAAAAGTGAAGGGAACCCGATCGAAAACGAGCTTAGGCTGATCAAAAGTGGAAGCAACCCGATCGAAAAGGAGCCCGGTTGATCAAAAAGAAGTCTAAGGCGATCAAAAACGAACACAACCTGATCAAAGAGGAGCCCAGGCTGATCAAAAATGGAGGAAACCCGATCAAAACGAGCTCAAGCTGATCAAAAAAGGAAGGCGCCTGATCAAAAAGAAGCCCAAGCCGATCAAAAACGAACGCAACCTGATCAAAAGTGGAGGCAACCCGATCGAAAAAGAGCCCCGGCTGATCAAAAAAAGAAGGCACCTGATCAAAAAGAAGCCTGACCCGATCAAAAACGAACACAACCTGATCAAAAACGAGCCCCAGGCCAATCAAAAAGAAGGCTTCGCACGTGTATAAGCCTTCCTTTCACAAATTTTTATCCAAGAACACGTAAAACATCATCTATTTTTTTGTTATGGGAGAGAATGCCGTAGTTCATCCATGTTAAGAAATCAACTTCGTAGACACAGTTGTTTTTTGCTGCTGGAAGGTTGCTCCAAGTAGGAGATTTTAGTATGACTCGTTCCTCTCCCTCGAAAATCGAATGTTGTTTGTCAAAGGTAATGAATATATGATCGGCATCTAAGTGAATAAGCTGGTCAATTGTTAGATGTGTTTTTCGTGTATAATGCGGGATATTCCATACAGACTCATGGGGCATTAAGCCGAGATCACGATATAGAATGGGTCCCGTATAGCCGCATTCGGGTCCTGCATAAAGGCTAATGCCAATAGCGGAGATACGGAGAAAGGCTACGCTTTGTCCATATACTTTTTGAAGCACTTTTTTTGCCTTTTGCACTTTTACCTCATACTGGTTAATGACATCCTTCATAATAGTCGTTCTACCTGTTAAGTCGGCTATTTGGAACAATGTAGTTCGCCAATCTTCACCTGGGTGTGAGAGGTGATAGGTGGGAGCCAATTGATCTAGCTGATGACAAGCTTTCCAGCGCTCTATCCCTTCATCTAGCATAATTAAAGTTGGCTTATAATGAAAAAGCTGATCCATTTGTCCGTTTTCAATATCAATATCAGGTATTTCTTGTAACCCTAGATAATCCTGTTTGCCCCATTTTGAATGGCTAAATTGAGCGATGGGTGTAATACCTAATGCTACTAAAAAATCCTCTAGAAACGGTGCGAATATACGAGGGTTATTACTTTGGCCACGACGATATTGTCCAGGAGAGATACCGACATGCTCTTTAAAGCGGCGATTAAAATAATATTCATTGTTGAATCCAACCGTTTGGCTGATTTCAAAAATACGGTCATTCGTTGTTACGAGTAATTGCTTGGCTTTTTCAAGACGAACATTATTTAAAAAGTTGAGTGGAATTTGACCAGTAATGTCCTTGAATATACGAGAATAATTCCAGCGTGGGACAGCCGCTAATTCTGCCAATTGCTCAACAGTCCAATCCCGTTCATAATGCTTTTGTAAATATTTGATGGATTGCTCAACGGACTGACGAACACTTTTCTGCTGCTGATTAGGTACATTTTGATTCATAATGAATAACATAAATTCTTGGAAGCGTACATGTTGCTCAAATAGCGATAGCTCATCCATTGCTAGACGGTGTCGATAAATGATTTCTAACAAATTAGTACATTGAGAAAAAGGATGGCAGCCTAGTTCCTGAAATTGTGTAAACATAGAAAAGCAACCCGTCTGACCTTCTTGCAGTTGGATGATTTTAAATGTTAAGTGATAAAAGCACAGCACCCCAATTTCATTGTGAACATTTATTTTTTGATTAGGAGGAATGAGCACACACTTTTCTTCAGTAAGATGGATAGTTTCATGATCACAAATTAGCTCTCCATGGCCACTTATAACCACAACAAGGCTATGATGGTCACAATGATGTAGTTGCCACATAGCTGATGGAATAGAATATGAAATTTCTTGTAAGTGAAATATTTGCGATAAACCACTCATATTTTTCTACCTTTCCATAAATAGTTTTATTAAACAATGCAAAGAAAGCCCTAAGAGAGCTTTCTTCAAAATTATTTTACGAACCATTTTTCAAGGTCATCGTATTTTAGTAGATTTGCAGTTATAGCTCCAGATTGCCAATATGTTCGGTCAGCAATATACACGTTTCCGTTTTTTACCGCAGGAACTGTTTTCCAAAGAGTATTATCTAACCATTTAATTGCATCCTGGTTTTCTTCAGATTCCCATGTTCCATTAGAAGGGAAAAGAATAATATGATCAGCGTCTAATTTAGGTATAGCTTCTTCTGAAAGTATCTCATGAAATTCCGTCATATCGCGGGCTAGTGGATGAGGAGTAAGTCCTGCCTCAGTGTAAATATAGCCGGAATATCGATTTTTAACGCCAAATAATGCTAGTGTTTTATCAGCTACATTTAAACGGACCACAGCGACTGTTTCATCCCCAACGGACTTATCTAACTCTGCCTTTAAAGTCGTAATACGTTGCTGATAATTTTTAACAACCTCATCTGCTTTATCAGGAATGTTTAAGACATCAGCAATCGTTTTAACAATTGCCTGTGGATCTGCAAGGATTTCCTCTTTTAAGCGATAGGTAGGTGCAATTTTAGAATACTCCTCGTATTTTGCTTTATCAGCCGCGCCATCTACAATGATTAAATCTGGCTTGGCTTGTAATAAAGACTCCATGCTTCCTGTAATATCAAATTCTGGTGCATCCAGTTTTAGATAATCCTGCTTCCCCCAAGCTGGGTGATACCATTGGACAACGGGCTTTACCTCTAAGACTGTTAGATAATCCTCCAAGTATATGGCTGCTACTCGCTGAGGGTTTGCGGGAATCTCTACCTCCCCAAATTCATCTTCCACAATCCGTGTTTCCACTGTTGATTGATCCTCTTTAGCAACATCAGCTTTCTCCTTTGGCTCCTCCTTCGAATTACAAGCTCCTAATACTAACGTCAACACGATTAAACAAAATAATGCTAACGAAAATGGTCGAATCTTATGCATTGCCATTCACTCCTATAATAAAGGTATTAGTAATTTAGAATGATAATCATTCTCGATTAATTCTACTAAATTATAGGGCACATCTTTTAAACAAACAATACACATTCTCTACTTCTTTCTTATACAAAATAAAGTACAAGGATTATTGTTTTTTGTTATCAAAAATTAACCATAATAGTGTAACAATCGCTGCAAGCATTACCATTAGGAATCCGTATAAGGGTGTATGAGCTAACGATTGATGACGAATAATAAAGCCGCCAATATATGATCCTAAAAAGATACCAATATTAAAAGCAGAAATATTCAATGCTGAGGCCATTGAAATAGCTGATGGCACATATTTTTCAGAAAGAAGAACCGCATAAAGCTGCAATCCAGGGACATTCATGAACATAAATAGCCCCATTATTAGAACCATGATTAATCCGATAATTGGCGATTCAAGAGTGGAGCCAATGCCAAGTAACGCTAAGGCAAGTCCCACAAAAATAATAAAGATGGAACGAAGCGGATTCTGATTAGCGAAATGACCGCCTAATGTATTACCAATAGCAACACAAATCCCATAGACAACTAATATAATGACGACAGCATGTGGCGAGTAACCCATATATTGCTCTAAAATTGGAGAAACATATGTGTACACAACAAAGGCACCACCATATCCAATTGCTGTAATGAAAAGGATTAATAACATGCGAATATTGCCTAATACTTTGCCGATATCACGTAAAGAGATTGGATTACCTTTTGATAATTGGCTAGGTACTAACAACGCATTACTAATTAAACCGATAATCCCAATAATGACGATAAAGATGAACGACATACGCCAGTCTGTTACTTGTCCAATAAACGTACCAAGTGGGACACCAGTCACCGTAGCTAATGTTAAACCTGTAAACATAAAAGCAATAGCACTTGCTCGTTTATTTGGTTCAACTACATCGGCTGCTATAACAGAGGCGATGGACATAAACACACCATGTGCTAATGCTGAAATAATACGTCCAATTAATAAAATTGAGAAATTAGGCGCTATAGCTGCGGTTAAGTTCCCAACTATAAAAATAGTCATAACCAGCAATAAAACCGTTTTTCGACTAAGTCGAGACGTTAAGGCTGTTAATAATGGAGCCCCAACAGTTACACCGAGAGCGTATATAGAAACGGTTAAGCCAGCTGTGCTTAAAGATATACCAAAGTCATCTGTAATTAATGGTAAAAGTCCGACACTAATAAATTCAGTGGACCCTATACCAAATGCACTGATGGCAAGTGCCAGTAAGGTTAATTTAGCACTTGGCTTTTTTGAATGTGACATACTATGAAATATCTCCTTTGATTTTTTTATTTATGTGTAGTAATATTCATACATGCCCAAAAGTTATGTAGAGTACTTTTGGTTACTTTTGAATATTACAGGAGGTTACAATGCAAAAAATTTATAATATTGGTGTTGAAGCTACACTTGAAGTCATTGGTGGTAAATGGAAACCAGTCATTCTTTGTCATTTAAACCACCATGGTAAAATTCGAACAAATGAATTTCGACGATTGATTCCAGGAATTTCACAAAAGATGCTTACAAGTCAATTAAGAGAGTTAGAGCAAGCTGGATTAATCAATCGAAAGGTCTTTAATCAAGTGCCGCCAAAGGTTGAATATTCATTAACACCCTATGGACAGGGCATGGAACCTATTCTGAACATGCTTTGCACTTGGGGTGAAAAACATGTTGAAGTATTACAGGATAAAGGCGAAGATGTCATTTTAAAACAACATGACGACGATATAGCCATGCAGCAAACATCGTAATGAGGGAAGAAAGAGACTGTCAAACATAAGACAGTCTCTTTTTCCTTTTTTAATGCTTATAGAGCAAAGTCGTATTCATCTGGATTTGGTCCAACACGTTGTTCAAGATTCATCGCATTGATGATAGCCATTTCTTCGTCTGTTAAAGTAAAGTCAAAGATATCAGCGTTTTGCATCATGCGTTCTCTGCGCACTGATTTTGGAATCGTGATCACTCCATTTTGTACATCCCAGCGCAAAATAACTTGAGAATTGGACTTTCCATATTTTGTTGCTATTTTTGAAATAGTTTCATCTTCTAGAAGGCCACCCTGCATTAAAGGTGCCCATGCTTCAAGTTGAATTTGGTGTTTGTCACAGAATGAACGAAGCTCCACTTGCTGTAAACGAGGGTGGAATTCCACTTGATTCACAACAGGTTTAATACGAGCAAATGATAATAATTTTTCTAAATGTGCAACAGTGAAGTTACATACACCAATTGCTTTGATCTTGCCTTGTTCATAAAGGTCTTCAAGAGCCTTCCAAGATTCAACGAATTTATCTTTACCTGGCCAATGAATAAGGTAAAGATCTAAATAATCTAAACCTAACTTTTGTAAGCTTTCTTCATAGGCAGCAATTGTTTCTTCATAGCTTAATCCGTCATTCCATACTTTTGATGTAATAAACAGATCTTCACGACGTAAACCAGTAGAAGCTAGCGCTTGTTTAATGCCTTCCCCTACACCTTCTTCATTGCCGTAAATAGCAGCAGTATCGATGCTTCGATAGCCAACCTCAATAGCGTTTTTAACCATCTCAGTAGTAGCATCATTCGGTACTAGAAAAACACCTAAACCTATACCAGGCATTTGTAGGCCGTTATTTAATGTGATTGTATCTTGTAAATGATTGATCATTTTAATTCCTCCAATTGTTTAAAAGACTTGCTTGCTATTTCATTATGATGTCCCGATTAGGCAAAAAAAAGTACGCACTTTTTGGTGTCATAGAAACGTAGAGGTTACTTTTGTGAACTGACAATGGTTGGGGTGAAAAAATTATTTTGTTAAAGTCGTTGAAATCTTCTTTACGATCTTAATTTCGATCTTAAAAAGGGAAAACTCCCAATCAAACGAGCATCATGTTTTTTTCCTATTTAGGTCAGTACAAGTTATCCTTTGCTAACTTTGATTGCATGCTATTCAACTAGACATTGATTATAATCTGGATTTTGTGATGCTTTAGACGAGAGAAAATACGTTCATGCATGAGTAAACGTATTTTTTTGCTCCCAAAAACAACAGTAATGTGTACTTTATTAGCTTTGGGGAGCATTTAAACAATAAAAAGAAAAACAAAAGTATAGTGAAGGTGAGTAATTTACAGTTGAAAGGAGGATATTTTGAAAGTATTAATTGTATCAATGTCGACTTTATTTAATGAAGCATTACAAGTAGCTATTCTCGATAGACGTCTAGCTTGGCAGGTAGATACTTATCAAATTCAAGCGCCTATTTTTAATCAAATAGTGATGAAAAAAATTAAAGAACAACCCTTCGATATAGTGGTAATCGAAGCAACAAATCAACATTTCACAATGATGATTGAGAGCTTGAAAAAACTAGAGAGTCCGGAAATAGACATCATGTTACTTGTAGATTCAAGGATGGGCGAGGTCTACCATCATTTAAAAGGTGAAGAACGTTGGACTAGTGTTACTAAAAATACAAGTCTAGACGAATTTTTAATCTTGCTAGAATCCTTTAATAGTAATGTACCTTTTTCACCAAATATCTCTTTAAAAGAGGTGGATAAAAAAATTCTAAAAGAATTAGCAGTAGGCCACTCATTTGAATTTATCCAACGTACCCATGGACTAACGGTAGAAGAAATTGATCGGTCACTATATCGAATAAATACGTATTTTAAAGTACCAAATTATATAGAATCGATTGTTAAGGCTTTTGAACAGAAAATAATTACAAATTGAAAACACATGAGGGGCTACTAGCAAATGTTTTTATATGAAGGTACAAGCAAAGTAACTGCTTACGAATCTTTAAAAGCAATTTAAGGAGGAGAAATAAAATGAAAAAAATGGCAAGTCTATTAGCGGGCTTACTTATTGGTATCGTTGTTATTTTTGTTATAAAAATGGTTAAATAGGAGTGTTGCTTTATGACATTTAAAATTGAAAATTTAAATAAAAGTTTTGGTTGTAAAAAAGCAGTGAACAATATCTCAATTCGATTAGAGGAAGGACAGATTCTAGGAATGCTAGGAAGAAATGGTGCTGGAAAAACAACTACTATTCGAATGATGTTAGATTTAATTCCAAAAGATAGTGGACAAATATTATGGAAAGGCAAACCATTCTCTAAGAAGAATTTAAAAATAGGCTATTTACCAGAGGAACGTGGCCTTTATGCCAAAATGAATGTTTTAGATCAAATTATTTATTTTGGCATGTTGGAAGGAATGAATAAAAAAGAGGCTAAAAGAGAGGCCATAAAATGGTTAGAAAAGCTTGAAATCTCTTATGCAGCGAAAAAGCGTACCGAACAATTATCTAAAGGGAATCAGCAAAAAGTACAATTAATTACAGCTATTATACATGATCCAGAGTTTATCATATTAGATGAACCTTTCAGTGGATTAGACCCTGTCAATGCGGATATGTTAAAAAATGTGGTAAAAGAATTAATTGCTCAAAAGAAAACGATTATCTTTTGTAGTCACCAGATGGAACAGGTTGAATCGTTTTGTAATCAAATTTGTATTTTAAAAGACGGGAATTTAATTGTTTCAGATCAGTTAGTAAATGTGAAAAAATCGTATGATTATCGTTACCTAGAATTAGAGACAGTAGCATCTAACATAAAAGATTACTTAACGCTTAAACAATATAAGTTTACGCAAGAAAACAATCGTTATAAATTACGTATTCCGCGAAATATGAAAATATATCAAATTATTAAGGAATTTGGTGAGAAATTTGACTTGCAAGGAGTTTCATTAAAAGAGCCAAGTTTACATGAAATCTTTATTGAACGGACAGGGGGAGACGGAATTGCGAAACTTTAGCATTGTGTTTAACACCGTTTTTAAAGAGGCGGTTAAAACAAAAGCATACTTATATATTACGGTTGGCCTAGTCGCATTGAGTTTATTGCTATTTGCTTCACCAGCAATCATTCATATGTTCAATAAGAACAATCCGGATGAGACATTTAAAATCATTAATCATACAGCTCTCGAATTGTCTGAACAAGAATTAACAGGATTAGCTGGAAGCTGGAAAATTGTAGACGATGCGAATATAGAAGATCTAAAAGAAGAGATGAAAGCAGATGCATTAACGGGATTCTTTGTATTAGAAGATCAAACAAATATGATGCACTTAAATATCTATATGCCAAAAGTAAACAATGAAGTGTTACTCACGTTAGAATCCTATATTGAACAAAAGAAAGTAGAGTTAATTGTTGCTAGACAAACAATTGACATGGGTGTCCTTCAAGCATTGAAGACCCCACTACAAAGCAGTATTCAATCATTATATGAAACAAAACCAAATGCGTTGCTCATTATATATGGATTAATAACTATTATGTTCTTGGCTATTTCAATATACGGCAATAATGTTGCAACAGCGATTTCATCTGAAAAATCTTCCCGTGTTATGGAAGTCATGATTACAAAAGTAGCCCCAGTACCTATGATGTACGGGAAAATTTTAGGTATTGGCTTAGCAAGTTTAACACAACTATTTATTTTTATGGGAGCCCTACTATTATGGGCAAACATAGGGGTTTTTGACATTCCTGAAGACTCATTTGTCCAAACTGTAATGGAGACAATTACATGGGAAACAGCAGCGTACATTCTTATTTTCTTTATCATTGGCTATTTTATTTATGCCACTTTGTTTGCGATTGTCGGATCAATGGTAAGTCGTCCAGATGATTTAGCAAGTGCCACGATGCCAATTATGATTTTTTTAATGGCAAGTTTAGCAGTAGAAATGCTCTTTGTGATGGATTCTCCAGAAGGAAAGATGACGAATATAACTTCTTATATTCCATTTACAGCACCAATGAGTGTATTGATTCGAATTGTATATAACACGATTACACCAATCGAAATTGTTGTTTCGTTGTTAGTAATGATTACTTTTATTGCTCTATTTGCAGCAATAGCAGCGAAAATCTATCCAAGGGGTGTTTTAAAATCAGATAGCTCAACATTTAAAGAGTTACTTCAATTGAATAGGTAATAGAAAATAAAGAAATTTCTAATATAAATATGTTGTATAATGGTTTTGCAATAAAATGCTAAAAGGAGATAACGATGGAATTATTTACGATGGATTCTCCATTAACGGCCATTATACAACTACCATTATTGCTATATTTTTATACGTATGTATTAGATTTGCATTGGTCGAAAAAAAACTTAATATCGATTGTCTTGTTTTTATTTTTACCAACTATTGTATTGTATTTCTTTTTTGGTCCTTTGGGTATTTCATATTATTTAGCCATATTATTACTGTTCATTTATCGAAAAACAAAAGATTTCGGGCATGCTATTCATGTATTTATCGCATTTATTATTTTAGTAATTGGCGATAACATTTCGAATATCATTACATTTTATTTATTTAATGGAATTACAAATGAGCTAATAATGTTTATTAGTTATTTTACGATCTATATAACTTTCATTAAACTTTTCGCCTACTGTTATAAAAAAATTATGGAACATTTGATTAAACGCTGGGTATTTAATAGCTATGTTGCATATATCCTGCTATTTCTTAGTATTGTAACGCTCATCTTTATGTACATCAATATCATGGCAATCGACCATGATAACTTCTATGAAAGTGTACAAAATAATTTAGCGATGTTCTTAATCTATTTTGTATTGCTCATGATTAGTATCTTTGTCATTCTATATTTAGCATTTAAACAATATAAAATGAAGCAACGCGAACAAGAAATGAAAAATTTCGAATCCTATGTTACATCAATTGAACAAATTAACCAGAGTATGCGCAAATTTAAACATGATTATATTAATATTTTATCCTCATTGCGAACATTTATTGATAATAAAAACTATGAGGGTCTACATACATACTTCTATGATCATATTTTAGAAGCGAATCATCACGAGCAACTAAATCAACAAGCAATGATGATGCTAAATAACTTAAAAATAAACAGTTTGAAAGGGTTAGTGACAACGAAAATATTACAGGCCCAATCACATCAAGTACCGTTTTATATTGAAATTGTTGAGGAAATTACTGATATTTCGATAGATCCAATTATTTTAAATCGCATGGTCGGTATTCTACTAGATAATGCAATTGAAGCTGCACGAGGGGTTGAAAATGGCGAAGTACGCATGGCGTTTATCCATATGGATGAGGTTATTTTATTAGTTGTGAATAACACATTTGATAAGCAAATAGCTATAAAGGTACATGAAATTTATCAAGAAGGCTTTTCAACAAAAGGAGAAAATCGTGGTCTAGGCTTAGCTAATTTGCGTCAAATGATAAATAATTTACATAACGTTAATTTGAACACGAAAATTAATTCTCCTTATTTTATTCAAGAAGTTGAGTTTCAAAAGGAGTAGATAAGGATGGATATTGTTATTTGTGAAGATGATATAGTTCAACTAGAAAAAGTAAAAGAAGCAATAGAAAACTACGCTATGATAGAAGAAAATGGGATGAAAATTGTGCTTGCCACTACAAACCCTGATGATGTTCTATCATTTGTAGAAGATGGTAAAGCTGATTGCTATTTTTTTGATATTGATCTAAATCATAAAATTACAGGCATCGCATTAGGTAGTAAAATTCGAGAAAAAGACCCTATTGCCAGTCTAGTGTATATTACAACACATGCAGAAATGAGTTATCTTACATTTATTTACAAATTAGCTGCGTTAGATTTTATAATTAAAGATAATCCAGATACTTTAAAAGATAAATTATTATCGACTTTGAAAGAAGCGCATCGCCGTTATTTAAAAATAGGGGAACAAGATAACGTTAAAAAATTTCAAATCAAAACTACAGGACGTACTCATAATATTGATTTTCAAAGTGTTTATTTTTTTGAAGCTTGCACAGGCTCTCATAAAATTATTTTACATTTAGAAAATGAGCATTTAGAATTTTACGGTCGATTGAAGGATTATGAAGATTTACATGAAGATTTTTATCGTTGTCACAAATCTTTTATTGTAAATAAAATCAAAATTAAAAATATTGATTCAAAGGAAAGAATTATATTTTTAGATAATGGTGAAGTTTGTAATGCTTCAGCTCGCCTTATCAAAGGTTTAAAGTAATGATAATAACTTTTTATTAATAGCCTTCTCTTTTTAAGCAAAGGTTTTTAAAAAAGGGTTTCTCAATAAATTTTTCACTTTAATAGGTTAAATAAATGCATTGACCAAATTGATAATTTTTTTAAATGATAAAGTATTTTAACCGAAGTAAATGAATTATTCGATATAACCCACCGCAAAAGGAATTTTTGGCTTAAAGGAGAATTTAAATAATAATACTTTATAAAGGGGATTGGAAAATGAATCGTTTAAATTTAATTACATTGGGTGTTAAGGATATGGTGGAATCACTAAAATTTTACCGAGAAGGGCTTGGCTTTGAGGTTGTAGTGTATGGAGAGGAAACCAATCCCGATGTTATGTTCTTTAATAATGGGGGAACAAAAATATCACTATTTCCAATTGAACGTTTGGTCAAAGATATTAATGAAGCTAATCCACCAGAAATTGGTCATGGCTTTGGAGGCATTACTCTTGCTTATAATGGCAAATCAAAAGAAGAAGTTGATCGGGTATTTGAATTAGCTAAAAAAGCTGGAGCTAAGATTGTGAAAGAGCCAGAAACAGTATTTTGGGGTGGCTATAGCGGCTACTTCCAAGACCCAAATGGCTACTACTGGGAAGTGGCCTATGGGGACATGTGGCAGTTTGACGAAAATGATATGCTGATTATTCAATAATGATTTGATGCAGAGGTAGCAAACTAGAATAGCTAGGTTGCTATCTTTTGTTATGATTTCCGGTAAGTTTTTATAGATTTTGAGAGTGTTATATGTACTTCTGATTTTTAGTTATTGATTGTCTTTAATTTAAGGATAAATGTATAATGCAAAATATGTTTCTTTATAATAACTTTTCTAAAAGATATGGAGGATGAGCCTTGTTTCGTATACTGTACATAGAAGATGAAAAAGAGATTGGTCAATGGGTCACGAAGGATTTAATGGAGAGAGGCTACGAGGTAACGTGGCTGGAATCAGGTGAAGAGGTCGACAAGCATATAGCATATAAGGATATTGCGATATTGGATGTAATGCTACCAGGGTTAGATGGCTTTTCAATTGGTAAAAGAATTAAGCGAGAAAATAAGGAAATACCCATTTTAATGCTTTCTGCGCGTACTGCCGTTGAGGATAAATTAGAGGGGCTGAACTTTGCTGACGATTATTTAACAAAGCCATTTCATCCTGATGAGCTTGTTGCACGTGTGGAAGTATTATTAAGAAGATATCAAAAGAATGATGATGTACTAGAGCTTCAGCATCTTAAGATTTTTACAAAAGAAATGAGAATTATGCATACAGAGACAGATGAGGAGATTCAATTAACAGGTAAGCAATTCTATTTATTTCAATATTTTATTCGCCATTTAAATCAAATTCTAACAAAGGAGCAGCTCTATGAAGGTGTGTGGGGTGAAAGCTATATAGAGGGCGATAAAACGTTAATGGTACATATACGCTATTTAAGAGAAAAAATAGAAATAAATCCAGCTAAGCCAGCAATTATTGAAACGATTAGAGGCATTGGCTATAGGGTGAAGCTATGAAAATTTTCCGTCCGTTTAAATTTTTACGATCCCTATTAGCGAAGTATATGCTGATTATTTTTCTAGCCATTTCTATTGTTCAAATAGCTTATTTCACCTTGGCTATATTTGTGCTAGAGATTGCTAAAAAAGAACATGGGGATATAGTAACTGAAGCTGAAATTACAAGCGAAGTGGAGGAAAAATGGCATGCTGAAGCTAAAAATATTAAAAACTTTACAGATGAAGTAGTTTCTAAACACTTTGAAAAATGGCAGGAGCGATATCCTAAAGCATCGATGTTTTGGGTAGGACAAGATGGTACATTGCTCACCACATTAAATGTAATGGAACAACTACCATCAAAATGGACACCTGCTTTTACTACAAAGTTCATTAAAGAGCGGTATGGAGGGGATCCATTCACCATTATTACCTTTTTAGGTGGGGATGAATCAAATGGATTTATCGTCATTGAGATTCCTAGAGATGTATTCACTCCACCACTTAAACATATTTATGAAACATATGGAACTTTTTTATTTTTCGGTGTTATTGCCATTATTTTATTTTTCATTGTAGTCTCCTTTTTATTTTTCAAAGGTATTAGAAAGCGACTATTACATCTACAGGAAGCGATGGAGATTCGTGATGTCGATGGATTACCTGTTGAGATAGATGTAAAAAAGATGGATGAGATCGGTCAGCTCCAGCAAAGCTTTAACAAAATGGTCTGTGAACTTAGGGACAGCAAAAATCGTGAGCTGAAGGAGGAGCAGCTACGACGAGAACTGATTGCTAATTTATCACATGACCTGCGTACCCCTTTAACAAAAATTAGAGCGCAATCCTATTCGATTAGTAAAGAAGAACTCACCGAAGAAGGACAGCAGGCTATTAAGGCAATGGAAACATCAATCATAAGCATCGATGCTTTAATAGAAAATCTAATGTCTTATACATTGTTGATGGCAAGTAAATATAAATATGAAGCAAAGGAAATCAATGTCTTGCGATTTGTACGTGAGCAAATGTCTACGTGGTATACCGTCTTTGAGAAGGAAGGCTTTAACATTGATATTGAGCTGCATTCTTTTGAGAACAACGAATGGCAAGTTGATCCAATTTGGCTTGGGCGTATTTTTGATAATTTATTTCAAAATGTTTTACGCCATGCTAACAGCGGAAAATATATTGGCGTTAAAACAGAGTCAACTGAGCACTATGATGCATTTATCATAAGGGATTGCGGAAACGGCATGAAAAATGAATCAAATGCGAAAGGAGCGGGTATTGGTCTATCTATCGTTGATATTATGGTAAAAGGCATGTCCTTAGATTGGGATATATGCTCAAGTGAATCTGGTACAGAAATCAAGATTAAACACTATAAAGTAAAATAGAAAAAAATCTGTGAGACTTCAGCTTGATGGTCTACAGATTTTTTTATTTTTAAACAAAATTTAAACTTGCTCCATACCTCCTTTTAAACTTCGAAATTTATGATATTTACAGAGGTGAGGACAATGGAATATATCGTACAAACAGAAAATTTATCAAAAAGCTTTGGAAAAGAGCAGGCTGTCTCAAATATAAATTTAAAAATTCGTAAAGGAGAAATATATGGATTTTTAGGTCCTAATGGAGCGGGCAAAACGACAACTATACGTATGCTTCTTGGGCTGATGAAGCCATCTTCAGGGACAATTAAAATTTTTCAAAAGGATGTAACGAAGGATCGAATCAATATTTTGGCAAAGGTTGGTTCATTAGTAGAGAACCCCTCCTATTATCCCCATTTAACAGCCTATGAAAATTTAGAGGCGTTAAGAAAGATTCTAGGTGTGCCAAAGTCACGCATTGATGAAGTATTAGCAATCGTTCGGTTAAAGGATGCAGCTAATAAAAAGGTAAAGGGCTTTTCGCTAGGTATGAAGCAAAGGCTAGGGATTGCCGCTTCGCTGTTACATAATCCCGAATTATTAATTTTAGATGAGCCAACGAATGGTCTTGATCCATCTGGTATTATCGAAATTCGGAATCTAATAAAGCGACTTCCTGCTGAATATGGAATGACAATTATTATTTCAAGTCATCTATTATCAGAAATTGATCAGATGGCAACACAAGTAGGTATCGTATCAAAGGGGAAAATGATCTTTCAAGATTCCATTGAAGCAATGCGTAAATCTGCTCAGCCAAAGGTATTTATTAAGGTGAGTGATGCTGAAAAGGGCTGGCGTTCTTTAGTAGCTCATGGCATAAAGGCAGAACATAAGGATGGGCTCATTTCGTTAGATGAGTGCTCAGATGAAAAGGTAGCACATATTGTACAAATTCTCGTACAAGAAGGAATTTTGGTTTATCGCGTAGAGGAAGAAAAGCGTTCATTAGAGGATATATTCCTACAAATGACAACAGGAGAGCAATTGATATGATAGGGAAACTATTAACTTCTGATTTTTTGAAAATTAAGCGCAAAGGATTATGGTTTTTGACGGCGTTAGGTCCAATAGGTGTTGTTGCTCTACAAATGGTGAATTACGGTGTAAGGAAGGACTATTTGTTAGAGCAAAGTGAGGACGATTGGGGCTATTATTTATTAAATATCCATTCATTTACTCCACTTGCAATTGTACTGGGTATTGCTATTTTAACTTCATTTATGGCGAGCATTGAAAATGAAACGAATGCGTGGAAGCAATTAATCGCAATGCCAGTCTCTAAATTTACGGTGTATTTATCTAAATTTTCTGTGCTAGCCATATTATTGTTGCTGTCTTCCACACTTTTATCGTTATTGACACTAGCCTATGGGGTGTTTTTAGACCTAGGCGATAGCATCCCATATTCAGAGATTATGAAATATGGATTTTATCCTTATTTTGCTGCATTGCCAATCTTAGCACTTCAGCTTTGGGTTGCAAGTGTTTTCCATAATCAGGGGATTCCTATCACAATCGGTATCTTTGGCGTGATGTTTACCTATTCTGCATATGTATTACCTGATTGGATGATTTGGAAATGGCCATCTTTAATGAATGAATGGGATGAGCCCCTTATGAATGTCATGCTTGGATTAGGCATAGGTGTTTTGCTGTATATAGTAGGAATGCTAGATTTCGCTAGAAGGGATGTTAAGTAAATGTGGTCAATAGTGAGCGCTGAATGGTTTAAACTACGAAAGTCAAAGATGGTACCAATTATATTAGCTGGGCCAATAATAGGACTTTTTATCGGATTAACATCGAATTTAGAATCGGATATGGAAGGTCTACCTATAAATAATTGGTACATTCCCTTATTTTCAATGAATTTAACGTATGCATTATTATTTTTGCCGTTAATTACAGGGGTTTTTACAGGCATTATTTGTAGGTATGAACATCAATCTGGTGGCTGGAAACAGCTTTTAGCATTACCAGTGACAAGAGGGAAAGTATTTGTCGCTAAATATGTTTTAGTAATGCTTTTGGTGATGGCCATGCAATTATTATATTTATGTTCAATGCTTGCAGTAGGTATGATAAAAGGCTATGTGGACCCTTTTCCAATGGAGATTGTATGGAAAAGCATTGTTGGTGGATGGGTAGCAACACTTCCTTTAGTAGCACTGCAATTATGGATGTCCATTATGTTTAAGAGCTTTGCGGCACCCTTTGCAGTTAATGTTATTTTCACATTACCTTCTATATTAGCCATTAATTCTAAGACTATTGGACCTTATTATCCATGGGCACAGCCATTCGCTATGATGTATGTGGGCGGTAATACAGACGATATATTCTTTGTGCCTTGGGAGCAATTAATAACGGTTGTAGGCGGAGGGTTCTTACTGTTTTTCCTTGGAGGCTATTTATATTTTCAGCGAAAAGCTGTATAAACTTTCTATAAATTAAGGGAGATTTTTATAAATGATAATTGTTAAAAGAAGTTTTTTATTTATTTCAGTAGTTTTTCTTTTGCTAGCATTAACGGGCTGTGGCAAGGGAGAAGCTATTAAAGATGCTTCCACATATACTTCTGCTATAGAAGATATAGATATTCCGAATGATGTGAAAATAATTGGATTCGGAGAAGCGACTCATGGGAATGTTGAATTTCAATCATTAAAGAAAGATTTATTTCAGGCTCTGGTTAAAAATGAAGATGTTCGTGTCTTTGTTTTAGAAGGGGATTTTGGAGGAGCTCAGCAAATTAATCAATTTATTTTAACTGGTGCTGGTACTGCTGAGGAAGCTGTTAAAGCTCTTGATTATGGTATTTATAAAACCGATCAAATGATTGAGTTTGTGCAATGGATGCACGATTATAATATGACAGCCGAAGAGAACGATAAAGTCTATTTTTATGGTAATGATATGCAGCGCTATGATTATAGCAAAAAAGGGCTGCTAGATTATTATGACATCGTTAATAGTGAAGAGGCGGCTGAATATAAGGCACAGCTTGAAGATGTGACAAACAAGACTATGAGAGATTTAACAAATAGTCAGCTAAAAGAGCTTGATGAAAATATAGACGCCATCATCAAGGATTTTCAAAGTAATAAAGATGCTTATATAAAAACATCATCCAAAGAAGCGTATATTTTTGCTGCACAATATGCACAAATTATGAAGCAGCGAACGCAATTATTTTTAAATGACAGTGATTATATAAATCTTCGCGATAAATATTTAGCTGAAAACTTACAGTGGATTGTTGATTTTGAAGCGGCTCAGGGCCATAGTAAAGTACTAATGTCTGCTCATAATGGGCATATAGAGAAAACTTCTGCAAATGCAGCAGGCTATAAATCAATGGGACAATATTTAAAGGAAATGTATCAGGACGATTATTTTGCTATTGGGACTGATTTTGTAAAAAATACCTTTCAGGCACAAAATGCTGGATCTGGAGAAAGGAAAAATTACACAATTGAGCATCATAATGCTTTAGTGGATGCTTTTAGTGATATCCAAGACAACATTTTCTATGTAGATTTTGAACATGCTAAAAAATCGAATGAGCTTGCAAATATCCTCTCTGAAGCACAAAGAATGGGCAATATAGGGGATGATTTCCGCCCTTGGTACAAGCTTACTCAAATGCTCTATACAATAAAAATGACACCGGCTGATGCATATGATGGCATAATCATTGTACAAGAAGCAACACCAACAAAAATTATTGAATAATATAAGTTAGCTACCTGCAAATAGGCATAACAGCGTATTGTTTATCTCTAATTTGTTAAAGATAACAAAGAGGAGGTGTGAGACGATGGCACAAGAAATTCTTTGTGAGGTCAATAACTGCACATTTTGGGACTCTGGTAATAAATGTACAGCAGAAAAAATTTACGTTGTCAGCCAGAAGGGACAACAAGCTTCGAATAGCGAAGAAACAGATTGTAAAACATTTGAACCTGAAACGCATTAATGAATGGTTAAAAGGGTAATCAAGCATATGGTTACCCTTTTCTCCTCATTTTATCCAATTAGCTTTTTAACTTCTTTCAGCAGAAGTCTCCAGCCTATATAGGTGGTGAGATGAATGCGAATTTAAGCTACTTTTCAGAGGGTATTCAAACACCCGCAAAGAAGGGCGGATGTCACGGAATCGAAAAGGAGTTAATAAAGGATGTTAGCCTAAAATCATCGCATCCATGCGATAACGGCTAACTGACCTGCATCACGCAGGCCTAAGCACAAAGCCGATTCCGGACGCAATTATGCCGAGGCATAATTGATTAGACATCTACCTTTTCCTTTTGAAATAAAAGTGCATGTGCATTTTTCACCTTTTCCTCTACATAATCTAATGAATATTTTCCATATGAATCTGTTAAATCCCCTATTGCTCGTGATAAATTATCAATAATAGGGATTAAGATCTCCAACTGTGTAAGCTCCTTGCCCTTGTTCATCTCATCCATGATTTCATAAGCAAGGTGTTGAATCGTCCTAAGTCGCATTTTTTCAGATTGCATGGAATCCTCCTTATAGACCAATTTATGATGTCTATATATATGCTCCGTTATGAATTTTCATGAATGATTCGCTGCATATTAAAAGTGATTTTGCGGATGGCTGAGGGCATGAGCTATTTCGTGAATCCCCTTTTCAATTTTATAGTCCTCAACATTGGAAACATTGAGCTTTAAAATACGCTCGCGATAAAATCCATATAAATAATTGCGATCAATGGTGTCTAGATAGATTTTTTTAAGCTTTAAATGCTGAATAATCCTATTGGTATTGATTTCCCTTGGGAATACGATATGGCTATGCATGCAAATCTCTGTGGATGCTTGAAAATCAGGTAAATATTTGGCAATAGATTGTTGAAGTATATTGGCACGTTGTGTATAAGCCTTGCTAACAACTTTTTGGTACTGTTCAAACATTCCACTTTTTAGATATAGCTCTAGAGCAGCCTGTGAAATCATAGAACTATCGATATCAGCCGTATTTTTATGACGCTGAAAACTATCAATAAGTGCATTTGGTAAAACAGCAAGACCAATTCGTAAGCCTGGAAACATGATTTTGGAAAAACTTTTTAAATAAATTACATGCTGCTCCATATCATCTGTGAATAATGGATCAGATTTTAAGTTGAGGTCGAAGTCTGCCAAATAGTCATCCTCGACAATATAAACGCTGTACTTATAGGCGAGTCTACGAATATCGTCCTTTTCCTTTTTACAAAAGGAGGTACCTAAAGGATTGTGTAGTCTTGGCATTGTATAAAAGAACTTAATATCCTGTTTACTAAAAATAGTTTCTAATTCCTGCAGGTCTATTCCTTTTGAAGTCCTTTTAATGCCGACGACGGGTACTTGATATGTTTTAAAATAATCCATATATAAATGGTAGCTAGGCTGTTCAACTAGAATGGTTGTGCGATTAGTAGGAAATGGCATAACACTTAGCAAGAAAAGAGATTGCTGAACACCAGATGTGATAAAGATATTCTCCTGTTTTGTAAATACTTGATACGTTTCTAACAATTTTTGAGCTTCTCTAATTAACGAAGGTAAGCCCTTCGGTGTACCATAGCGAAATAAGTCAGCCTGGTAGGTATCTATAGCTTTATTGATACAATGCTGGAAATCTTTATACGGGAATGCATGCCAGCTAGGCGATGATGTTGCAAAATCTATTACATTGTTTGTACTTGGAGTAGAAGGGAGTTGGTGATCCACGACGTAGTATCCACTTTTTGGTTGAGCATAAATGAAATGCTGATTTTCTAGTTTTCTTAGTGCTGTCAAAATAGTGCTCTTGCTACAGGAAAATTCCTGAGATAACTGACGAATAGAAGGAAGCTTTGCACCAGCCTGTAGAGCCCCCAGTTGTATTTGATTCAATAGTTTGGAATAGATAATTTCGTATTTAAGCATAAACTACCTCCTACTCATCTGTATCGGTACAGATGGGTATTTTTTATATCGTGTAAGCTTTGATTTTTTATTACGATTGCTTTACGTTAGTCAGAACCATTAGTAGAGAGAAATACTCTGAATAAATTTCTGTTTAACCTACATTTGAAAAAAAGGAGTAATTGCTATGACAGCACAAAGAAAAGCCTATTTAGCGGCTATCGGCTATGCACTTATTATTGGATTGTCATTTATGTTTGTAAAAATAGCTTTAACAGTAGCAAGTCCAATAGATACATTGGCACATCGTTTTTCCATTGCCTTTATCAGCATTTTGATTTTTATGATCTGTACAAAAAAACGTGTCAAAATAGGTAAGCAGGATATAATGAGGATTTTACCACTAGCTTTATTGTATCCACTTGCATTTTTTACTTTTCAAGTACTCGGACTTGCTCAAATATCTTCCACAGAGGCGGGCATTATTCAAGCAGCGATTCCTGTTTTTACATTAATTCTTGCAAGTGTGCTTTTAAAGGAAAAGTCATCACATCTGCAGCTTTTCTTCGTTGGTCTTTCCGTGGCGGGCGTGATTTTTATGCTTAGTATGAGTAATGGGGGTGCAAACACAGGCAATTTAATAGGTAGCGGATTAATTTTACTTTCAGCATTGGCAGTATCATTTTATAACATTTTTGCAAGAAAGCTTACAAGGCAATATTCTTTAATATCACTAACTTATATGATGACATTTTGTGGGTTTGTTATTTTCAATGGGGTAGCAATAGGAAATCATGTAATGAATCAAACACTTCCTCAATTTTTTAAGCCTTTTCTGTATGGCGATTTTGTTATTGCCATTGTTTATTTAGGTATTTTATCTTCACTTGTGACTTCCTATTTATCTAATTATTCCTTATCAATATTGGAAGCCTCTAAAATGAGTGTTTTTAGTAATTTAGCTACATTCATTACCATACTTGCGGGCGTTATCCTTTTAAAGGAAGCTTTTCATCTGTACCATTTAATTGGTGGAGTCAGCATTGTTATTGGTGTTATCGGAACTAATTATTTTGGAAATAAGAGAGGAGCTTCATGATAAATCTTTTACTTAGTGTATATTCGTTTGCTAAATAACTATTAATCTTATCCAAAGTAATATACGCCCACCTCTTCAACTTTTTGCAGCCAAGAGGTGGGATTCTTATTTTTTAGGTAAGGTAATTTGAAAGGTTGTTCCTTCTGAAGGCTGGCTTTCTATAGAAATGGTTCCCTTATGAGCTTGTACAAGCTTATGAACAATTGCCATACCAAGCCCAGTGCCTTCAGAGGAAAATTCAGTAGTCGTTCCACGATAATATTGTTGAAATATATTTTCGATCATGTTTGGAGGCATACCTACACCGTTATCCACAATGTGAATATCCACATATTCAGGGTGATCAAAAATATGTGTATAAATATTTGTGCTAGGGGGATTGTGGATAATGGAATTCATAAGAATGTTTTGTAATATGCGTTGCATGAATTTCGAATCAAAGTCAATATTTATAACAGATGTATCAGTTTTAAAATACAATATATAGTCATTGGCCTGTGGATTGTTGCTTATATTGGCAACGATTCTTTTTGTAAAATCCACAATATCCTGATTGGTTTTATGCAAGGGTAATTGACCATCTGTATTATTAAACTGTATGACGAGACTTAAATCTTGAATAAGTTCCTCCATATGCTTGCCTTTATCAGCAATCTCTTGAATAAAGGAACGAGCTTCCTCCTTGGTCCAATCGTATTGATCGTTTAATAAAAGGGTAGAGTAGCCTGTAATATAGGTTAATGGCGTTTTTAAATCGTGTGATATACCAGCAATCCATTCTTGTTTTGCTTGTTCAACCTTTTCACGTTCTGTTTCAGCAGCCTTTAATTTGCCTGATAAGGATTGTAGATGCTGAAGTACCTCTTGATAGAGCATATAACGCATACGTAGCTTTCCTTTGCGTGTATAGATTTTAGATAGTCCAACAGGTTGTGTATAGTTTTCCTGTGATAGCTGATGGATCCAAGACATTATAAAACCAAGAGGACCCCCGAAATACCATCCAAATATAGCAATACAAACAATAGTGCTAAATCCGAAAATCCATGCGACTAGTAGACTCTGATAAGCTTCACTAACAGATTTTTTAAAGAGAGGGAGAATACCTTCGAGTCCGATCGCAATACAAATTCCACTCAATAGCATCCATAGAATAATCCCTAGTGCAAGGTGTAACGTAAATCGAGTGGTTATTCGCATAGTGAATCCTCTTTCGGTGGAATAAATTTATACCCAATGCCCCTTAAATTCACAATTATTTTAGGTTTACGCGTATCATCCCCAAGTTTTTTCCTTAGCTTTGAAATATGAATTGTGACGGTTTTCTCCTCACCATATACATCATTTCCCCATACAAATTCGTAGAGTTGTGAAGTTGTAAAAATTCGATTTGGATTTTTACAAAAGAAGTGCAGTAGCTCTAGCTCTTTAGCTGTGCATTCGACGAGCTGATTGTGAACGGTTAATGTAGCAGATTCAGGATTAAGAGCAAAATAACCGAAATCAAATTTTGTACTCTGTTGCTGAGAACTTTCATACATTTTTTGACGTCGAAGGATAACCTTTATTCGAGCCACGACCTCTAAAGGATTAAAAGGCTTTGTAATATAATCATCTCCGCCAATACCTAATCCCGTTAATTTATCAAAATCAGTAGAGCGAGCACTAACAAAAATAATGGGTGTATTTGTATGCTTACGTATTTCTGTGCAAAGTTCAAATCCACTTATATCTGGTAGCATGATATCGAGCAAAATAATATCGTAATGATTTTCTTTTACAAGCTGTAGTGTACTTTTTCCTGTTGAAGCAGTATCAATATTGATAAAGTTTTCTTTCCGTAACGTAATTTCTAATAATTTTAATATACCAATTTCATCATCTACGATTAGGATTTTTTCAGCAGTTTCCATTTCTATCCCTCATTTCAATTTCATCATAACAGCTTGTGATCTTTATATCCTTACTCTATCGAAAAAATTACTGTCATTTTCCATTGAGTTTACTTTGATTTTACTTTCGTTGATTAAGCTGAATGTAACGAATTCAAAATGATAAGGAGTCAATAACATGGAAGCCGTTATTCAATTACATCAATTAAGTAAGAGCTTTAAAGGAGTCGAAACTGTCTCGAACGTTAATATGAACGTTAAGAAGGGGGAGATTTATGGGTTTCTAGGTCCGAATGGGGCTGGGAAGACAACGATTATGAAGATGATTTTAAATTTGGTAAAACCAACTTCAGGTGAAATTAAAATATTGAATCAATCCATTTCTACTACTTCTTATCAATACTTAAGCAAAATAGGAAGCATTATCGAGTACCCGGAATTTTACGATAGGCTAACAGCAAAGGAGAATTTAGAGCTTCACTGTGAGTATATTGGCGTTTATGAAAAAGGGGCCACCGAAGAGGCATTAGAGATAGTAGGTCTTAGTGGAGTTGAGCATAAAAAAATACATGAATTTTCTTTGGGGATGAAGCAAAGATTAGGGATCGCACGTGCCATTGTAGCCAAACCGGAAATTCTTATTTTAGATGAGCCGATTAATGGTCTTGATCCAATTGGTATTAAAGATATTCGAGAGCTCTTGCTACATCTAAAGGAGAAGCTTGGAATCACTATATTAATATCGAGTCATATCGTATCAGAAATTGAATCAATAGCAGATACAATTGGTATCCTTCATCATGGGAAATTATTGAAGGAAGTAAAAATGGACGATATTCGAAAAGAGAACATGGAGTATCTGGAGATTAAAATAGACGATGTGAAAAAAGCGATTCATGTGCTAGAGAACAAGTTAGGAATTCGCAAATATGAAATTGTCAATCAGCAGTGTATTCGAATTTTTGAACATGATATCTCTCAATCTCAAATTAATAAAGAACTTATATTCAATAACATTGCGGTCAATGGCATTGAAAAACAGCAACAACATTTAGAAGAGTATTTCTTAAAACTTATTAATGGAGGGAATCAAATTGCTTAAACTATTAAGACTTGAATGGAAAAAGAACAGCATGTCTAGCTATTTTAAAGGTTTAATCATTTGTATTATTGGAATTTTTGCGGCAGTTGCACTTATGGCGGTTGGTTCTGCAGATGAAAGGATGTTTCAAGATTATACAGATTTTATGTCTTTGACAAACATATTAATTCGCATTGTTTTTATCATTTTTTCGAGTGTAATTCTATCTCGTTTAGTCATTGACGAATACAAAAATAAGACAGTTCAATTATTATTTACGTATCCATTAAACAGGAAAAAAGTTATTTTCGCTAAGCTGTCTTTAGTTTGCGGATTTTGTTTCTTTAGCATTATCATTGCGACCTTAATGATGAATATTGCTGTTTATTTTTTAAATCCTATGATGAACTTCTTTGAATCTCCCGTTGAGATACAGGAGATGGTAGCTACTATACCTTCTACCTTGATCATTGCTTTTATGATGGCTGGGGTAAGCCTAATTCCTTTGTACTTTGGTATGCGAAAAAAATCAACAGCTTCGACAATTACATCCGCTGTTTTAATTGGATTTTTGATTAATGCTACGGTTTCGAATGGGGAAACATCTACAAGTTTATCTCAATTTATCATTGTCCCAACAATTATGTGTCTATTAGGGCTGATTATCGGCTATCTTTCCTATTATAAAGTCGACAAAGTAGATTTAACCTAAAAATGAGAAATGAGGATGTAATGTGAAGAAAGCAATCATAGCATTGATATTCGTTATTGCGATAGGAGGAATATTCCTCACGCTTAAAATAGATGGAGAAAAGAGCATTACTGAAGAACAGTCCTTTGATGTTGAGGAAATTAAAGAGCTAGAACTAAATATAGAGTCCTGGGATATAGCATTAGAAAATACAGAATCTGATAAACTAACAATCAAATTTAACAGTAAGCAACAACAGAAGAAGCAAAGCAATCCTGTTGAAATTAAGAAAGACGGAAATAAAGTAAAGGTACTTCAACAAGACACTGAAAAAGGGGCTATGAAAAATTTTAGCTTTGGAAAAAAAGCTACTATTCACATTTCAATCCCTAATAATGCAGTAAGTAAAATTGCATTAAAGAATAGCTATGGTGATATCAAAATTAACAACATTGAAACAGAAGAACTTACAATCTCTACGGATTCTGGCGCTAAAATCATTAAAGGGCTATCGGCAGTTAAAGGTACAATTACATCAACAGATGGTGAATTAAGTATCGTAGACAGTTCTTTAAATGAATTAACGATAGCTGCTACAAATGGTGATAGTTATATTACTAGAGTCAACAGTCCGAAAACGAAAATTACTTCGACTAACGGTGAAGTCTTAATGAAAGAAATCAGCGAAGGAAAAGCACTATTTGTAGAAACGGCTTCAGGGGATATTACGATCACATACAAAGAGGCACCAACATCATTAGAGCTTATAGCGAACAGTGAATCATCTGACATAAGCGTTAATTTAGAAGGTTATCAGAAGGAAGAACATACGGATCAATTAAAGAAAGGTAAGATTGGCG
>Ga0213828_1000348_pt1 | contig 46847 bp, 47 predicted proteins | sample MC6MC0897MG_FD_180664 | JGI IMG/M metagenome (GOLD analysis project Ga0213828, IMG submission 180664) | Enriched soil aggregate microbial communities from Iowa State University, Ames, United States - MC6-MC0897-MG | ecosystem: Environmental > Terrestrial > Soil > Unclassified | place: USA: Iowa...
TCATTCCATTTTTATTTTGCGTTCTATAATTTTTATAGGCTTGGCGTAATGGTGGGTTTCGGAGACCTAAAGTTTATATTAAAATACACCATTTAAATGGCATACGCATCTATTGTCTTTTAATAATCTTAACAATCCAGTATAATGCACAAAATATCAAAGCAATAGCAAAAAAAGCTAAGCTAAAGTATAACGCGAACTTGATTAAACCATGTAAATCATTCCAAGGAATTTTACCAGTGATTATTGAAATAATAATAAATCCAATAAGGAGTCTTAAATACAATTTTAAAAAAGTTACTAAACTCGATTCACGTTTCATATTACGCAGGTTAATATAATGGCGATTGAAGAGGATGTTTTGATGATGATTTTTTTAATAACTTTCCAATGATGACACCTGATATTAAAGTGGGAATAACGCCAAAGAAGAATATCCAGAATAATGGTTTAGTGTAATAATTAAAGATTGCTTCCGAAATAGGTTCCTTAAATTCGATGGTCGATGGTATCCGTTCTTGTATGAAGCCGACTGTAGAACCAGCTAATGTACCAATGAAAAGGACAAGGAAAGAGGCTAATACTCCATGATAGATGCGGATTCGATTCATTTTACTAAGCACAAGACCACAACCATATGCAGAAGCGTAAAGCCCTATAATGCCTATTGAAAAATTGAGAAAGAAATCTTGGATAAAGTCGAATACCTCTGACAGTTTAAAACTAAGCAGACAATAAAAGATAATAAATGCAATAAGCAGATTTAAACTTATTGTAATAAATAGTATCCTGGTTTCCTTCTTCATGTTATTATTACTGACACGACTGGTGAATCCTCTTGTTCGAAATTAAGCAAAGAATAGGATTCATCGGGTATCAATACTTTATAATCTGTCATATATCTCAAAATCTTAACATTTTCTCAATGCTCATTACCCTTATAAATCCACATTGGTTCTGTATGGCCTGCACGCGAGAATCCCATTTTTTTGTAGAATTCTGTCGCATCACCATCAGCAGTTAGCATCTGCATATGAAATGAACCATATTTTTCCTGCATCTTATCCATGATCATTTTACCGATCCCTTTACCTTGATAATCCGGATGTACGAGTAGGTGAGGATAATATACGACCAGATGGCCATCGGAAATAGCATTGCCTAAACCTACCAATCGTTCATTGTCCCACGCAGTGATCAACGAGTGCGAGTTACTTAAAGCATTATAAAGCTCCACAGGTTTATCAGCAGAACTCCATTCGTTAGCCCGGTACAAATTAATTATTTCTTCAGGTTCAATGTCTCTTCGTTCAGAAATAGTGATGTCCATATTGGTGATTATTGTTTTATATTTCTTATAAATTGTAATTGTAAAATTTGAATGAACTTTCCTTAAATCCTAGTTTTTCATATAAAAATTGTGCAGGATTATCACGTGCGGTACTTAAAGATACTCTTGCGCAGTTGTTTTCTTTTGCAAATTCGGTGACTTGATGTATTAAACGTTTTGCTATCCCTTGATTTCTATACTTCTCAAGTACAAACAAATCGTTCAAGATATAAACCTTCTTAAGAGATGCAGATGAAAAAGTGGGGAACAATTGGGTAAAGCCAACGATTTCATTGTCTTTTTTAGCTGTAAATATAACAGATTCATTATTTTGCACTCTTTCCTTTAGGAAAGTAATGTTAGCATCTCTAATACTTTCTGTTTCATAAAATTTGAGATAAAGAGAGAAGATCACTTCTAAATCTTCAATATCATTAATAGTGGCTTGTTCTATTTTAATCATTTTTATAATTTGGGGCGAATAGGAATTAGTTCTTTTACTTCTTCCTCTGTTTATCTTGCTAAGTATTATTTTCTTGCAAAGAGTTTGGATAAAAATCCTTTTTTTTCAATTTTTTCAATCCCCCAAATCAATTCGGTTTCGTGTCGTCTTGCTTTTTCAATGTTCGGTCCAAATTTTCCCCAGGCAAATCCGCTTTGATTGGGTTTGTTTCTCAAATCGGCAATTACGGAATTGTCAGAAAGTGATATTGCGAAGTTTTTTAAAGTCTCGTCATTTGATTGCCTTGCATTTTCAAGTTCAATAAATCCGTTATCATTGTTCCAAATGTTTATAACAACTTTTTCGTGAATTATGTCAAGGTTTGACTTGTTTCCGTTTTTTCCGAAGTCATGTACGTGCTCAATAAATTGGGTTAAGTTTTCTGAATGTTTTACGATAACAGCCGGGTCGTGACACACATAAAAAACATTTCCCCAATTTCCATTTTTATCGACATCCAAAATCCAGAAATTACCAAATCCGTCTTCAGCAAGTTGAACTGAATGTGGAAAAAACTCTTCAAATCCAAATTGTCCAATTCCGTCAAATGCTACTTCTTCTAATCCAAAAAATTCAAAGCCACTTGCAAATTTTAATAACTCTCTAACATCAACAGGAATTTGTTCCGTGGGAAGTCCTTTTGCTAATTCGTCTATTTGTTGGTCGGTCAAACTTTCTTTGAGTTCGGCTCTATATTCATCTCCATCTTCCGAAACATATTGTTCCGATAAAATAGATTTCAGTTTTTCTATTGGTGTCATAAAGATCAATAATTGTTATCTTGTCCTGTTGTACTTGCAGTTAATATTTTGGGCTTTGGGCATTTGTGCGACCTGAAAACAAAGTTATGCTTAGCATCAAATTAACCAAAAAGTCTAGTGATAAACTAAATTTAAGAAAAATAATAATATATACTCAATAATAGCAAATAGAAAGTCGAAAGGTGGGGGGCATTTTTGTACTTGATAATAGCCAATTTACATGAGTCATTTTTTTGATAAAACACTTATATTCGATGAAAGTAAAAAGGATCGACAACTATAACAATCGGTTCGATTCTTGTAAAAAAACAATTTTGAAGAACATTGCATACATAAGCTTAAATCTGATATATCAGTTAATTGTATTCTTTTGCATATTATATGCAAATACCTACATTAATGATAATGTTGTTCCAAACTGCCTTTTATGGCAAAATAATCAACCAAGAGTAGATACGATGGGTCTGGTGGGTTCTGCAATTATTAAAATACTTGTTTTGATTGTTCAAGGAGGTTTTTTTTTATTAATTGCATTTATTATCAATAGGTCAGTTATGAGTAATGGTATTATAAAACGTACTCTAAAATTACAGATGATAGCTACAATTTGTTTTATTTTAATACTTATCTGGGGTAGTTTTAACGGTTACCTTTGGTGAAATTAATTCCTAAGCGTACAAGGAAAAAGTATAGATGTTGGTTAAATTATGTTCCTGTTTTCTTCTCAATTTTACGTTTACTCGTAAACGTCCTAACAAGTAAGTCAGTATTAATCAAAATGGCACTAAATTAACGAAACAATAATATGAAAATTGAAGAATGTAATTATCTCTTGTATAACACAATAAATGATATTTATCCTGTTGTTACAAGTAGAGGGGCAATATTTGTTACCGATTATTATACTTCATTTCCTTGCTTTAGATTTCGACTTAAGGACAAAGAAAAAGATGACGTGATTTATGTTAAAATAAAGGAAAGTATTGAAAAATTTGAAGGTTTATTAGATTGGAAGATGGTTAGTGCGGACTATAGTCAAAATTATCTCATTGTACCTGCTTATGTAGATGTTTGGAATGGATTAATTAGTATGAACATAAATGAATATTTGATAAATTTACTTGGTGAAGAGGAATTCAAAAGAAGGATTGATGATGCGATTGTAGATATACCTAAATTAGCTGAAGCAATTAAGAAAGGTTTTATCGAATCTTAGCTAATTTAACTCCAGGTGGTAAGGCGTGTCTGGTACTAGGGGAGTTATATTGATTTATCTTATCGATTCCGATATTTCAATTATTGAAATATCCGTAAATGTAATTCATAATTAATTCATCCTTTGCGTTTGATAGGCCCTGTTTAATTAGGATATCTCAATTATTTTGTTTCAGAATCATTAGATAAAATGTCTTTCGGTATAATTTCGTTTTGCAAATATTTTACATCAGACTCTGCATTAAATTTGATATTCATAAGTGCCATTGTTTCGTTGTCAAGCCAATTGCCATCTTGATCTTGCATCTGTACTGTCCATTTGTATCCTTTACCTTTTATGGAGTATTCTTTAAGCCTGGCAATCCCTGCCAAACCACAAGATATGTAATCTAGTATTTCGTTAATTTCTTCCTCCGAATTATCAAAATGCCAATGAAAAGGGCCAAAATAAAGCATATTATCGCGTCCGCCTAACAGCAGTAAAATATCAAAACCTGTGTTTTCGCGTCCAAATATTTTTAGTTCGCTGTCATTTTTCTTACTAAATTTAATATCAGGATATTTTTTCAGTTCTTTAACTACTGTTTGGATAATATTTTCTTCAGTCATTGGTATTTCAAACTTTTTCGATTATTAGTTCATAGTTTTATTATTAATAATTGGCATACCGCATGTATGTAACTAAAATTTGTCTAAATATAATAAATCATTGATATCCAAGGCGAACAAAATTAAATTCAATTAAGCTAAAATTTATAGCAAAAATAAACTAATATATTTAGTTTTATTGTTTATCTTTGGATATTGAATAAGGATGGACACGATATAAGATAACCGGTTGCTCAACATTCTTGCGTGTTCATCCTGTTCAATATTGAATTAAAGCAGGGGAGGGGTCTGTAAGTTCACTTTATAGTAAATGAATTTAAGATCGAAATGTCAAACCTGTCGAAATAAGGAGATAATAATAAATACTAATTGCGATGAATGTACCATTGACAACCGAGATCTTGAAGGACTTAAAGCATAAGGGATACAATATCCTGAAGTCCGACAATAGTGTGGATGATGTTATACAGCATTTTGTCCCGACAAAAGTAAGCGACCTATGGGCGTTTATGAGTGAATTTAAGGAAGAGTCTGCGACAGTCGTGATCGAGCAGATCCTAGATGTGCCCGGAGAAGTGTTAGAAGGAAAATTCTTAAGGGTTTTCTGATTGATCTATTAATTTTTAAAAACTATACAGATGAATTTAAAGCAAATACACCAAGAATATATACTCAATCATCCAACAGCTGTCAAAACAGGTAAAAGTAGATCACAGTTAACTTTTAGACAGATTGCCGGTATCCGAGAGTCCGCCTTCAGTATCTCCCAGTTATTTACCATAGCTGATGGGGAAGAAATTATTAGGGCAGGTTTTGCTCGTTGGCCAGATGTTATAGAAGGGGAGTTCGAGTTATTAAAGAGGAGATTGGTTGATTGATATGTAATAAAAATGTATCTATTGTTATTGAATGTCTTTGAATTGATCATTATATGTTTTTACGTGATGTGGAAACTCTACTTCAAAAAGTGGATATGATATACCGCAAATTATAATGTCAAAACCGTCACTGTCCACTCCTTCAATATTTGTTACTTGTCCTCTAATTTCAATTCCATTTGAATTAACCACTTTTAAATTAGGAATGTTCGCTGTTCCAATCAATTTGTCTTCTGGATAGTCAGTAATAATTACAATATTGTTTTTCACACAATAAGTTTTTAAAAAGTCATAGCCAGAAATAATATTGTCAAACGTTACGCGTCCAAAAACAACACCCATTGGTGCATCTGCTTTTTCAAGTTCCGTCGCACCTATTTTTTTGTTGTCAAAAAATACATTATACCGTTTTATTGTCATTGTTCTAGAGTTTATTTAAATTCGATAATTTTTATTGCCTTTTAATAATTTTAACAATCCAGTATAATGCGCAAAATATCAAAGCAATAGCAAACAAAGCTAATGTATAACGAGAACTTGATTTTTCTCATGTTTCGTTTTTGTGTCTGTCGTTTTAAGCTGACCGCTAACGTTTTGGGTATTGCCGAAGGCGGGATTTTTAGCACTAAAGTTTAATCGAAGGACGAAAGTTGAACCTTGCACAAATGTCCAATCGAAGCCGTTCAGCACCGCTTTGGGCAATACCTTGTTACCTGCAGGATTTTTAAACATTAGGAAGAGCTGATTTCAAAATAATTTGTGCATCCTCATCAATTTTTAAAAAATCTAAAGATTTTAGTCTATAAGTGCTAGATTTTAGTGATAATAAATCTTCTGCAATACTTAATAAACCTTTATTGTTGTAAAACATTATTGCTTTTTCATAATCCTTATCTGAAATTATTTTTTCTAATATTTTTACTCTTTCGTCATATGTTTCATCTAGTTTTAAATTATTTACAAATGTGTCTAGATTTGTTTTCACATTACTTATATCATTTCCTTTTTTAACGTGTGATTCAGAAAAATTATAGTTTATTAATGAAGAAACAAAATTTGCACTTTGGCTTACTTTATTATCAGAAAGTAGTTTTAATACTTTTTCTTCTAATTTTCCCAAATCTAATTGCTCGTTTTTATATTTAGCAAACTTTGAAATAAAGTCTTTTATCAAAAAAAGATTTTCAATTTCAGCAACTGAATATGAATATATATATTCAGTTTCCAGTTTTGTCAATTGTTCTTGAGTTCTAAAGTCTCTATCAATAAATCCGATTGCTTCAACATTTCTATTGGGGATTTTATTAAAAGAACGAACATAATTAATGACATCAGTGCAACTTTCTAATGGAGTTATTGTATAATTAGGAAATAAGATTTCAAAAATTTTTATATCTAAGCTATTATGTTTTCCCTCACAAAAAAGAATTCGTTTTCTACTTCCCAAAAGCTTCATAAGTAAATTTTCGGGAATTTCGTTTTCTGGAATACTTTCGATATCCCAATTTATTGGAAATAGAAAACTTTTAATCCAAAATTTTTGTGCTTTTCTGGAAGAAGCAAAATCTAAGTCGTGCGTCAAATAGACAAATATGGAATCCTGTTTTAAAACTTCTAATTTATCCCACAGTTTATTGACGATAGCCTTATGTAAATACATTTCGGGTTCATCTATAATAATCAATGAGCCAGTGTTGGCCAATAAAACTCGCCCAATCAAATAAAGAATGTTTTTTTCACCATCACTCATTTTGAAGGCAGGGTATGTACCTCCATCAGTTGGGTCTTTAATCATCAATTCGTTACTTTCAGTAAAAAACATTTCCCTGTGTTCAATTAAAGAATTCCAAATTTCGATTGCAGTATCTAATTTGCTATGTAAATCATTTTTACTTACTTCTATATCATTTGAATAATTTGAGCAGAAAACATTTCTAACGTGTGCTCTTTCTGCAATTAAAGTTTTAAGTACATATTTGTATTCTGAACCGTATTTTTTAGTTTCACTATATGGTATGTCGTCAGTTTTTGAAGCATTATAAGTTGTTTTGTTATCGGAATAACTCTTCTCGTATGCTTTATATTCTTGGTTCGAACTATTATAATTTGGGGTGTTGTCAAAAATTGGAATGATTAGCAATTTTTGTGCAGGAATAACTACACCATCTCTTTCGTCTATAATTGTTTTTAAATTATTTGCTAAAGTTGATTTACCGGAACCATTCGCTCCAACAACAACGATATTTTCTGTGAAAAAACCTAAATCTTTGTAGAATTTATACGTAACAAAAGCTCCTACTGTATTTAGCTTGTAATGTTGGATATTCGTTTTTAGTGTATCTACATTAATTTGATGATGTGGATTTGCTAAAAATTGGAAAATGTTCGCTGTATTTACGGCAGAAATATTGTTGTATATTTTATCATAAAATGATTCTGGAATTGTGTTTTTATCTAACTCATTTTGAATATCAACTAAATATTGATTCGTAAAAGTTAGTTCCTCTTTATATTCTGTTATTTTTTCATCTTGTAAATTTAAAGCGTCAATTTTTTCTTTAACAGTTTTTATTTGACCTATTTCTTCAATAATTAATGCTGATATTATTTCTTTGTTCATTGTTTCGGGAAGTTGTTAGATAATCTTGCAGGTAACTACCTTTTTAACGAAATAGTGTTACGCCAAATAATCTCTATAGGCGAATTTCGTTAATCAAGTTCTTAAATATAATAATTATTTTTCGTTTGATATTATATGGATAACGAAAGAATTATATCTGTTTTGAAGAACGTATGCGTCTGCAGGATTATGCTCCTAGTACGATAAAATCTTACAAAGAGTACGTTATGATATTTTTGCAAGCAATGAGAGGATATCAAAAACTCTCTCTCATCTCTATTATTGAAGCTTTTCTCAAAAAGAAAGTATTGATGATAAAATTAGTTCTTCTTATCAGCGATCATTAGTGGGAGCGATAAAGAAATTATATCACTTACTGATGGATCAATCACTCCAATTGGTTGACTTATTGCCTAAGCGTAGTGAAACTAAATTACCCAAATTCTTTTCAAAAGAAGAAGTTCGTAGACTATTTGATGGTACAGATAATATTAAACACAAACCGATTTTGATGACAATATATAGCTGTGGTCTGCGATTGAGTGAATTGTTGAATCTCAAAATTAAAGATGATTAGGGAATATTACTAGAATATCAGTTAGTTGGCTTGTTTAACCCTTTAATTGGACGGTCTCCATCTCCATAAAAGGAATGAGTGAGACAGTTCGCTTTACACTTCCATCATTATAAAAAAATGTTGATTGTTTAATCCTTACATATAGCTTTTTATTATTTCAATTTCTTCGATTTTTAAAACTTTTGTTTTAATTTTTAATTTTTCAAAAGTTTTTTCCGCTTTAAACTTGCACCTTTCATCATTAGTTAGAAAGAAGTTGAAATGTGAAGCGTAAAATGTATGTAATGCGTCGTCAAACATATTATTGAAGTGACCGTCACTTTTATATCCCGCAAAATCGTATTTAAAAAATATATCTAGAACCTTTGAATACATAACATTATCACTTGTCTTATTTTTTGGTGTGTAAGCATCAACAATATCCCTAAGTTCCAAGTGTTTTGGAATATCCTTTAGGTTTGCTTGAACAGATTTTATTACTTCTTTATTGTTTTTTATCTTGTCTAGGTTATTCAACAGAATATTTCTGAAATTTTTATATAATCCATAATCTGATTTTAACCGACTGAAAATTGAAAATATCAGACTGTAAAGAATGCTGAGTATTATAGATTTTTGACAATGGAAACATTATTCCCCAAATAGGGTCTGCTGAATACCCCTTTTTGAACTCCGGTGGAAGGGGAATCAGTTTGTAAATTTCCATTGTACTTTTAAGTAGTGGTTCGTTCTCAGATAATTCTTCATATGAATTTGGCTCAAACTCCCATTCGTTTAATTTCTCTTCAAAGAAATCTTTGATTTCTCTATATTGCCAAACAACACTATTCTGTCCCCAATACTGACAAATACTTAAATTATTTGTATAGCGCTTTATATTTTCTAGGTGACCATCAATAAAATCGGGATTTTTCTGATACCCCCTAAATAAATCATTAAGATGTGCATTAGAATATGCTGTAGTAAGTTTATTATCCAATAGGAGATTAGATAATTCTACATAATGTGATTTTTCTTCACCATTAAGCCTGTTGATTTTTTCTAATCTATCAAAAATATTTAAGTCAATATATACTTTCATTTAGGTTCGCTATATAATCCAACTATTTCCTCTATTTTAATGGTCACCACCAGAATAGATCCACATGGACTCTGTTTGTCCAGCTCTTTCAAAGCCGTTCTTTTTATAGAAGTCGATAGCCTTTCCGTCAGCAATTAGCATCTGCATGTGAAACGAGCCATATTTCTCCTGCATCTTATCCATAATCATTTTACCTATCCCCTTACCTTGATAATCCGGATGCACAAGTAGGTGCGGGTAGTATACAACAAGGTGCCCATCAGAAATAGCATTTCCTAAACCTACCAATCGTTCATTATACCAAGCAGTGATCAACGAGTGAGAGTTACATAGTTTATCAGCGGAACTCCATTCGTTAGCCCTGTACAAGTTAATTATTTCTTTAGGTTCAATGTTTTTGAATTCAGGTGATGTAATATTCATGGAGTTAAAATAATTTAGATATACCTTTCGTTAGCTTGTCAAAGATATTGAAGATAATGGATTCTCACTAACACAATTTTCATTACTTTTTAGAGAGAATACAAGGTACTCTCTTTTTGTCAATGCACTTAATTACAAATTTGCTCGACTACATATCCACTTTTATGGTAAAACATTTTTTTAAACTAAAATAGCCCCTTATTTTTGTATAAAGTGTTGTTGTATGGTCAGTTCAATATTTTTCATGATATCTTCCACATAACCATTAGTTTTTTCATGGCGATCATGTCGGTCATACTTATAAAGACCTACGTATTTATTTTTCCAATCACTGTTGATTTCAAAGAAATTCCAAAATGCTATCACTCCAAAGTAGGAGTTCGGATAATAGTGTTTAATATTTTCCTCTCTTTCTTGAAGATGGGTCATAATATTTTTACCTTTCCAACCATTATTGATTTTTAATTCAATAACAGCCAGAACTTCTTCGTAATCTTTTGTCCATATCGAAATATCTGGACGCAACGAATTACCCTTTTTTAAAATGCTTTTTTCTGAGGTAACAATCACATCATATTTTTGTTCAAAATATGCTTTGAGAAACAACAGACATGTCTCCGTAAAGAAGTCTGATCCTCCAGTATTGATCTTACGGTCCAATATCTGCTTTGCATTACCAACATGAAAATCCCAAAAAGCTGACATTCTATCATGAACTGCTTGAGTTATCTCTATGCTATTGAGATTGAAATTATACTCTTTGCATTCATTGAATACATCTTTTTGAATATCAATGAGTTTTCTGTAATGCGCAATAAATGCATTATCAATAGTTTTTAAATCACTTTCCATATACTACAAATTATTTCAGCTCTTTAAACAGCCTTGATTACTCAGAGTAAGCATAAAAGACTTTTGATTTTTCCGAATTGAGGCTTAACATGAATAATTATTTCACCTCTGCTTACTCCCTCCTTTGTCACTATTGCTCTTTCGTTAAGAATAAGCTGGTTAATAATTACAGTCTTATATATTATAAATTTGTGCGAACATAACTGAAATTTAAAAGAAAAGTTTACGGTAAACCGTAAAACAATAAAAAGCTAAGCAGATTAATAAATCGTTGGTATTCAAAGGTTGCAGATAAAAATTCTGATAAGCTAAAATTTATAGCGAAAAAACTAATGTATTTGGCTTTTATTATTTATCTGTAACACACATAAAATTGTTTCTAATGTATTAAAATATGGATAAATAATATAAATTTGTAATTGAGTTTAGCCGGCTTATTAAAAAGTATTTACTTCATAACTTTCTTTAAAAATCATTTTATAAAATAATATGGCTTTTTATATTATATTTTTATTAAGGTAGTTATTAATAGAAATTGTTACATCGAATGGAGTCATTTGTTAATTTATACGTATTTTTTTTTGGTATTCTTTTATTAACCATGGTTGTTTTTTTTTTAATTGAAAGACCTAAATTTAAATTTTTTAAGCTGGATTATCGTGTAAACAATAGAATAAAATTGGCGTTGTACGCAGCAATATTTTGTGTTTTATTTAGTTTGATCGCACCGATAGTTGTTATCTATTCAATTTACACAGGTAATATTGAGAAGAGTTTTGTTGAATTATCAGGGCCAGTGGGTGATACAATTGGTGGGGTAATTAATCCTTTTGTTGCTATGGCAGGAGTAATAGTTACAGGTTTAGCTTTTTTTATTCAATATAGAGCAAATCAAATTCAAAGAGATCAGTTTTATGAGGGACTGAGGGTGCAAAAGAAACAGTTTGATGAAAGTTTAAAGCATCAAAAAAAACAATTTGAAATAGAAATTTATACTGAAGCAAATAGGCATCAAGAATTAAGGGATACTCAGGAAAGAGTTGAAAAAATTCAAAGTTTTGAAAGACAATTCTATGAGCTTCTGCGATTACATAAAGAAAATGTTAACGAACTTACTATTGAATTAGATAAACAATCTGCTAGTTCTGGTAAAGTCATATCAGGGAGAAGGGTCTTTATTTTGTTTAAAAATGAATTGCATCTAATTTATAAATTATTATCAAATTTTTACAAGTATTCATACCCTAAATACAGTGGTAAATTCAACTTAGAAATTTTTAAACTAGCATATTATTTATTTTTTGAAGGAATTGTTTCATTTAGAAAAGTTGATACACAAGATTTAGCTATAAATTTCCGATTAGATAGTTCATTTATTGAGCTTTTAAAGCGCTCATTATTGGAGGCTTTTAATAGTTATGATTCGGAGAAAGAAAATCAATCATTTTATGATTTTAATTTTGATCCACCGCAATTAATTATTGAACAAAGTTTTCTATTTTTACCTTTTGTTAGCCAATCCTCTAGATTAGGTCATTATTTCAGACATCTATTTTTTATTTTAAAATTTGTTTGTGAAAAAGATGAAATGTTAATAAGCTATTCATCAAAGCGATATTATCTTCGCGTACTTAGAAACCAGTTAAGTAATGATGAACAAATAATGCTGTTTTATAATTGGTTTTCAGGTTATGGAACGAAATGGGAACAATCGGATTTGCTGTTAAGAAAACAAAAGCAGGGGAATTATTTTTTTACAGATTATAGAATGATTCATAACCTAGATGAAAGTAAACTTATCGATGGTATTATATTAAATAATATTTTCAGCAAATTTGAGTTTAAGAATTTTAGATATGAGTCAAATAGACGTAAAGAGGATATTCTATTTGAAGTTCATGGGTATCAAAGCTCTTTATCTGAAGAAGAAAATCAGCTCTTAACATAGTTTAGCTAATAAATATAAATCGATTAATCCTAATAGGAAATGGATTTGATTTGGCACATGCACTAAATACTTGCTCTAAGGATTTTATCTATTGAATTTTAATAGATATAATTAATCAACCCAATAAACATCAACAAGCCTTTTTCCAAGATCTCCATTCTTTAACTTGATTGGTTTCTTTTCGCTTTTTAACGTTTTCTTGGTAACTGCGTACCGGAGTGCCTTAGAAAGTTGATCAGCAATGTATATTTTTTGATATTCTTTTTCTATGTAAGATTCGATTTCGTTTAGATATCTAGGTTTCTTAAGGAATTGTGATTTAACAAGAACCTCTGAGACAAACGCATCTATACTTCTGTCAGTTTTGGAATGTAAAAAGTATTCTGGATTATCTTTATTATCACGTTTAAAGGAAACAACTGCATCTGCTTTGGAAATGCTTGTTGGAATACTAACATTTAAATTGAGAATTTTAGCCCCTTTTATTTCCAATTTATTGCCGATATGTTCCGCGAAGGTATCATTGAATGGTCTAGATTGGTTTATAATTCCATAAATATGAGATACATCTCTACCTGTAAATTCAGCGAAACCAACATGTGTCATATCAAGAATATTCATGATTTGATATAATCTTTCAGCTAATTTTTTATTATAAGTTTTATCTTGGTCGGACATGAAGCAAAGTCCGATAAAAAGTTACGCTAAAAATTATCATGAAATTACTTTTATTGTCAAATTATTTTTATATATTTGTTTTAATAATAATTTGATTTATACCTTTTTAGGTATAGTAGTGTAATTAACGAGTCTCGTTTCCCATGTCTCACAAATAAATAACGAACACGAGAGCGGTAGATTACACCCGATAGCCTTTATTTTGCTATATTAGCATTATATAAAGGCGTGGGTGCTATCGTTTGAAGCGGAGTTCGAAGGCGTGAGACCCAGGGAATAATGCTAGATAGTATCCCACGTTTTTATTTCGAGGGATGGGACTCATCATTTATAATTTTAAAAAGATGAGTATGTCAAAATTAGAACAACTCCACAAAAACATTATCAAGCCGGCAGATTAGATCTGTTGCGCAAAGTCACCATGTTGACTATCCATTCAAAATGCAATACTGATTACCACATTATAACCTTTGACGAAGACTATTAATTGCATTTTTCTTATTTATTTTTTAACCTGGCTAGCTATAGTTGTCTGTATTACCGGTATACAGATGGTTTAAAGTTAACCTATTAATTCAATCCAAAAAATGTAAAGAACTTGCATACAGGGAGAAGTATGCACCATTCGGAAGGAGAACATTTACCTAGTAATACCTTTTGAATTACTGTAATTATTCAAATACTATTATGACAATGAACGCAAATTTTTTTAAATTAATTCCATTTGATCAGATCTTTAATGAGATCCATGTAAAGGGATATAATCCAATCGTAAATATTGAAAATTTTTGGAAGAAATATGATATAAACAGTAGTAGAGATCATATTGTAGCCATGTTTTTGGGAGATGTAGATGATCCCGAAGGTATAATGGAGAAACCAGATAAACGTTATTTAGAAGCTTATTCGCTAGACTTGTTTAGAGCGTTGGTTGCGTATTATCTAGCACACAAATATAAGATGAGTATGGAGGAGTTGGAAATACCATTGCTGCCGACCAAAAAGCTAACAGAAGAAGAGGTGAAATTAAGACAATCTAATCACGCACTTTTCGGTAAAAAGGATTGACCTTGATGCCGGTTCCGTCATAAAAGCGAATACTTAGTTTATATGATCGGTATCAATTTAGAAATGCATTATTGTAGACCATATTATAATCAATAAACGAAGACGTAAAATTGCATTTTTTCTAATCTATTTTTTAACTATTGAAAGTTGAACAGGGGGCTTATTGCCAAATTTTTAGCTCCTGATTCACTTTCAGTATAAACCTTAAAAAAATGCAAAAAACTTGCAATCGGGAGAGGTATGCGCTGTCCCCAGGGAAAGAACTGTCTTCGTTTTTGAACGAAAAACGTGATCCAATTATCAAAAAACCAATTATGACAACATTTTTACCCGAATGTTTATTTAAAAAGTTCGATCCAGAATTTAGATATGTAACGACGCTGTCTGCATTGAGATATGTGAAAGGTGAACGGCCAGCACAGCGTTATTATTCGCTGTTGATCCGCCTTTCGGAACCTTCGGATTCTTTCAGCCTGGTTGTGCGCAGCGATGCTCTCGATGTTCTGCGAATCTCGCTGATCAATATGAAGATCTATGAGATTTACCTTTTTGCCTTATCGTTACCAGCCGACTTTCCGATCAGCCAGATACTGGTGCTAGGAGAGGACCGTGAACGGTTTATTCCCAATGACGACAAAGGAAATGTTCCAGGATATTGCTACGAACTGACGGTACCTGCGAAGACAGAACGTGAGGAATACCAACAACGGATACTGAACGATCTGAATAGGCACTTTAAGCTTGATGTAAGAGTCGAGAAGCTAGCTGTCGTAAAAGATAGCCGAAAAGTCGTGAAGATGAACTGCGAGTCTGTTGAACTGATCTGGGCAGAACAGATTACGATGATCATGAAAGCTAAACGCCGTCCAGTAGTCGTACGAACCATGAATTAATTTTCCTTAAAGGACTTAACGAATATAGTTTCACTGTTTAGAAGCCCGGATGCTGCCGAGGGCAGAGAAAAAGACTTTAGGAACAAGTCACCCTCGGTAGTTGAAGGGGACAGCAGCTATATGTATTAGAAATTACAACAATGAAAATAGATAATAGATATAAAACCAAGCACTGGAGCAGTCTCCAAAAGCTCGGTAAATATAAGGGAGAGCTATTGCTAATCAGTAAGTTATTGCTGCTCTCCTTATTGATGATCTTTCATATGGTTAGTTTATATGCTCAGACACCCCGTAAGGACAGCGGGGTGAACGGGCAGGCAAAATATGAACTTATAGGTAGAGTGATATCGGCCAGTGACGGTACGCCGATGCAGGGGGTATCTATCCGTATCGATAAAGAAAATCTACAGATTAAATCTTCACAGGAAGGAACATTTGAAATGCTCCTGAATAATAGAAAAGGTAAAATCACATTCTCCTATGTCGGTTTCAGAAGCCAGGAAATCAATTATACCGTAGGAGTATCATTAACAGTGAAATTGATACCTGAGGATAATAAACTCCAAGAAGTAGAGGTGGTATCTACCGGTTATCAGAAGATCCCAAAAGAGCGGGCTACAGGTTCATTTGAATTTGTCGACAATAAACTCTTCAACAGAAAGGTGTCCACGGACTTTGTGAGCAGGCTGGAGGATGTGGTGCCGGGGATCTCGGCATTGAAGAACAATACCAACCGGGGCAGTTTACTCAATGTTAATATCCGTGGTATCAGTACCATGAATTCGGAAAGATGGCCGTTGATTGTGCTCGACGGTGTGCCTTATGATAGCCGAGGTGGCGATTATGGTAAGGGTACTTTTAATAACATCAACCCCAACGATATCGAAAGTGTCACGGTACTGAAAGATGCCGCAGCTTCTTCCATATGGGGAGCACAGTCCGGGAATGGTGTTATTGTGATTACGACCAAACGGGGGAAATTTAACAACCCAACTTCACTGTCTTTTAATTCAAATATCAGCATCAAAGCCAAGCCTGATCTCCACTATTATCCACAGATGAAGTCGTCCGATTACATCGATCTGCAACAGTATTTATTTGATAAAGGGCGCTACAACGGCCAGTTCAATCAATGGTACTACAATCCGGAGCCTGCACTGTGGTTAATGGAAAATAAACGGATAGGGAAAATATCGAACGATGAATTTAACAAAGCAATCGGAGAGATGCGGGCTACGGATATGCGGGACGACTTTTTAAAGTACATCTACCGCAGATCGGTCAATCAGCAATATAACCTGCAGTTGCAGTCTGGTGGTGAAAAGATCAATACCATCTTCTCGGTTGGCTATGATAAGAATCTCAATGAAGTCGTTACCTCTTCCTATCAGCGGCTGAATTTAAAGTCCAATACACAGTTGCGCCCAGTTAAAAATATGCTGGTGGATATTGGGATGATGTATACGGAATCCAAGACCAGAGAAAGTTTATTTCCGGTTCAATATAATCAAATAGGTAAGGGAGCTGGTATGTACCCGTATATGAATATGGCGGATGAAAATGGTAATCCCTTGGTTGTAGATATATCAAGTTTTAATCCGGTTTATCAGGATACCGTGGCAGGTGGTCGTTTACTTGATTGGTCTTACCGGCCTTTAAAAGAGCTTTATGATACCAAAGAAACGCAAAAGGTACAGGAGTTTTTTTCGAATATCAATACCAGTTATTCGTTTGATTTTGGTTTGAAATTAAACCTATTGTATGCTTATCAGCGATCGATTATTCCTATTGAACAGTGGCAGGGCATAGGATCCTATTTCCAGCGGGATGAAATCAATGGGCTGGCGAGTTATACGGATGAAGCGGTGACCTGGAATCTGCCTGTCGGTGATTTTTTAGGGATTAGCAATTGGAACAATATTGCCCATCAGGGTCGTATGACAGCAGATTACAATCGTAAATGGTTGGATAAGCATGAACTGTCTTTTTTGTTGGGATCTGAAATCCGGATGAGTGATAAAAAACTCAATTTTACACAATATCATGGTTTTGATCCGGAGACCGGTGCCTTCAAGCCTGTAGCATATGGGGTGGAATTTCCTTTTATGAACGGTTCATTTGGGACTAAAACAATAGTTGACCGGTCGCGGTATGAGCACCTGCGCAATAATTTCATTTCCTATTTTGCAAATGCCGGTTATACTTATGACAGCCGCTATCTATTAAGCGGAAGTTTTCGGAAAGATGCCTCCAATCTATTTGGAGTGAAAAGTAATGATCGCGGACAGCCTTTCTGGTCGGTGGGGGCTGCATGGATTGCCTCCAATGAAGCTTTTCTAAAGGATAGTCCGTTCAGCTTTTTGAAATTACGGGCCACCTATGGCTATAATGGTAATGTGAATAATATGGTTTCGGCATATCCCATCATGTCCATAGAAAGTCAGGTTCATTTTATCAATAACCAACAGTTTGGAATGATCACAAGACCTCCAAATCCGAAATTGCGATGGGAACGTGTTGGAATTAAGAACATCGGGTTGGACTTTGCGATGAATAACAACTGGCTATCGGGTAGTATCGAATACTATGAAAAGAATGCGAAAGACCTGATTGCCTCAGATCGCATTGACCCGAGTACAGGTTTTTCAACTATGATGGTAAACAGTGCGAATCTAAAAACAAAGGGTTGGGATATCTCTTTAAATGCACTGCCGGTGCAGTCTAAAAATTGGGTATGGGGCAGTAATCTGGTGTTTAGTTATATACGCACCAAAGTCTTAAAAGCTTATGTACAGTCGGATATCGGACAGGATTATATAGCCGGTGGATTGACGAGTAATCGGAATACACCTTTTGAGGGAATGGATCTATTTGGTCTTCTGGCCTATAAATGGGCGGGATTGGATCCGGAGACAGGTGAACCACGTGCTTACCTCAACGGTGAAATATCGAAAGACTACAGTGCGATCACCAACTTAAAAGCGACCGATCTGGAATATATGGGATCGACAATTCCTTTGTATACCGGAAGCTGGCGCAACAGTGTCCGCTATAAAGCTGTGGAGCTGTCTTGGAACATATCCTACCAGCTGGGACATAAATTTCTGCGCAATTCTTTTAGTAACAATAGCTTCCTGAATGATAATATCGGACATAAGGACTATGCACTGCGTTGGCAAAAACCGGGGGACGAGCAGATCACGGATGTTCCGGCATTTAGCTATCCCAATAACTCCAATGCCAGTAGGGTATACATGGGTTCTACGGCCTTGGTGGAAGATGGTGGACAGATCAAATTACGAGATATCCAGTTGACGGTCAATTTGCCTTTTGCTTCTAATTTTAAACTTAAAAACTGCAAGATCTATGGCTATGTGCAAAATATCGGCACGATATGGCGCGCCAATAAATGGGGAATCGACAGCGAGTATGGACCTGCTATTCCCGATCCATTGATGTCTTCCCTTGGTTTTAGTTTTAACCTTTAATCTATTTATTATGAAAATACAGATTTTTTCGATCGGTATCGCGCTCGTATTGGTTTTCTCCAACTGTTCCAATTTCTTGGAAGAAAAGCCCGATATCAAAATGGTCGTCCCTAAAAGCTTGGATGATGCTGAATTTTTGCTCAATGATTACACGACGATGAATACCGCCTATCCGGTATATGGGGAATGGAGCACCGATCAATATTATGTGAGTCCTGAAACTTTTGATGGCGTAATGAATCTCGATCAGCGGAATGCGTATACCTGGACGGATGAACCCTATAATGATGTGGCACAGTGGCAGAGACCTTATAAAGTCGTTTACAATGCCAATCAGGCGTTGGATATCATCAGCAAGCTAGGAGTTGAGAGCACTACTGAAAAAGCTAAAAACTTGATAGGTATAGCTCACTTCTTTCGTGCTTTTGCATTTCAGCAAGTGGCAGAAGTGTTTACACCTGCATACCAGCAGGAGACTGCTTCTGGAGAAATGGGCATTCCTCTTCGGTTGGATCCCGGCATTGATGCCCCATCTATACGTGCTTCTTTAAAGCAGAGCTATGAGCAGATTGTATCGGATTATAAAGTGGCCGCTGCCAGATTACCGGTAAGCGAAACGATAAAAGGGAGACCTTTTCGTGCTTCGGCCTATGCAGGCTTGGCAAGAGCTTATTTGTACATGGGCGATTATCAGCAGGCTTACATTTACGCAGACTCCAGCTTGCAAACGCATAGCGAATTAATGGATTTCAATACCTTGAAAGCAACGGACAATCTGCCGATACCGAAGTTCAATGTGGAAGTGCTTTTCGCTGCGGTCAGTGCCAATGCTGGCCCAATGAGTTTGTTTAACGGATTAGTGGATTCTATTCTTTATAAATCCTATGCGAACAATGACTTAAGGAAAGTGATCTATTTTGCTACAAATGTCTACCCTGAGAATTCGTATGGTTTCAAAGGGAATTATGATAAGGCCAATAATAATCTTTTTGTGGGGCTGACGACTAGTGAAATGTATCTGGTCAAAGCAGAAGCGGCGGTGCGAACCGGCAAGATCAGTGAAGCTTTGCTAGCCATTAATACCTTGTTGAAGAAAAGGCAGGATACGAACAATTATGTCCCGATTACAGAAACTAATTCGGACGTGCTATTGCCTTTGGTGCTTCATGAAAGACAAAAAGAACTGCTGTTCCGCGGGCGCCGCTGGTCAGATCTTAAACGGTTGAACCTCGATGCCCGTTTTCAGAAAAATCTGACCAGAATAGTAAATGGAGTGACGTTTACTCTTCCATTTAACAGCCGAAAATATGCCTTTAGACTTCCTGAACCTGTAGTTTCTGTAGGGAAGCTACCTCAAAATAATCGATAATCATTTATAAAAAAAAGCAAATATGAAACATTTAAAATTGATCGCACTTCAAATCTGTTTACTGATTACGTTCAGTACTGCACATGCGAAGCCGAACCAAAAAGTAGATTTTAGTAAAGCTCTTAAAGTAGGAGATACCTTTACTCCACCTTCAAGTGTACAGTTGATGCGTGGCGAGGTGAAAAAGATAGACTGGAAGGCACTGGAGAATAAGGTTGTCATCTTGGATTTCTTTGATACCTTCTGTGGTACCTGTATACAAAGTATGCCTGAGCTACAGGAACTTCAGCATAAATTAAAGGACAAGCTGCAGATTTTTAATGTTGCTTGGCAGGATAAAGCTACGTTGGACAAGTTCTATGCTACAAATGCATTTCTTAAAGAAAACAACGTTAATCTATCGGTTATTTACGCGGATAAGTATTTAAAGGAACGTTTTCCACATCAAAGTGCTCCACATGTTATTTTTCTGTTTAAAGGAAAAGTCCATGCGGTTACAGGGAACAGACTGGTCACCGAAGAAAATATCCTAAAGCTCTACAACACGGGTACTATTTCTTTACCGCTGAAAGACGATTTTGGTAAAGGGGATCTGGCAGGACAGATTGATAACGCCGGTCAGAAAACCAAGGAGGGTGTTTGGATAACTGGTTACCAGGACGGTGTACCGGGCGAGTCCATGCGTATTAAAAAGGATAGTATTTCAGGATTGATTAAAACCTCCTTTTATAATGAATCTATTAGTAATGCCATTAAATTTACCTGGGCAAAAATTAAGCCTGGGAATTATATTACACGACCGGAAAGACGTGTTTTTAAAGTTAAAAACCCGGAAAAGTATTATGATTTCGGTAATGAAGGTGATGTGTGGTATATGAAAAATGGCATCTGTTACGAACGTTTGGACAAGATGCAAAGAGCAGATTCGGTGCAGGCCAGAGTTGTGCTGAATGATCTACATAATTTTTTCGGTATCACATCGTATAAGACAATGAAGGAAATAGATTGCCTTATTTTAAAACCCTGTCCTGTGAAACCTTATGAAGGTAAAGCCCTTGAAGGCGCAATGAGTTATATGGGGAGTGCTATTTTGGCAACAATGACAGATATGGGTGAACAATTTCCTCCTGTCCTGGATCTCGTGAAAAGTAAGGAAAAAATCACGATAGGAACATATTCAAATTTAGAAGAGTTTAATGAACAGCTCGCTGCTTATGGAATTGAAGCTGTTATAGGACGTGGTATGCAAGAGGTACTTGTTATTGAAGAGGTGAACTAAATATTGGGATTAGAAAGGGGCTGTATTTAAATCACAGCCCCAATTTTTTATCTCGCTTTTAACTTCACATTGGTACTATTCACCATATTTTCCATACAGTCAATAATCTCCTCTTTTAGCTCATCTGTAATAACAGGGTTATCAGAACCGTTATTTTGCGCTTGTAACGCACACAATTTTTGAGGGAGTCCAGCACAGCTTGGCTGCGATGGGACTAATGTATAATGTGAGGGTTGAGAAGGATCTGTTCCCGTAAAACTAAACCAATTCATAGTCTTAAATATTAGATTGTTAAATAATTAAATTGTTTTAATAATTAGGGTATGACTCCTCGTCATACCCTATTACTTATTTAGCGAACACTATTGTATACGGTACTTAAACCGTCTATCGCGCCTTCAACTTCACATTTGTGCCGTTCACCTGATTTTCAAGTGAATTAATGATTTCATTTTGTAATGCATCCGTAATTACCGGATTATTACTACCATCATTCATTGCCTGTAATGCACACATTCTTTGTGTTAGTCCAGGACATGTTGGTTGCGACGCCACCAATGTATAGTGGGAAGGTTGAGACGGGTTAGTACCCGTGAAAGAAAACCAAGCCATAATTGACAAGTTTTTAGTGAGTTTTAATATGATATAAATATTTCGTATATTCATATCGGTTCAAATGGATCATCCTACGTGTTGAAGGATGGCCACGTAAAAGCTTCCTCGAAACGGAGGCTTTTACTATTAAAGTGGACTTCTATTTCCTGCCCCGGCCACCGGGGAATGTCGCAAATTTGCGCCGATACATGTTCATCCCTAAGCTATAGTTTTTCATCATTTTACTCTTTTTGTTCATCTATTTTGGATGCATGGGGGTGAACTTCTATTTACGGTGTGTATCACAATCCGTTCCTGATTATAATTTTTAAGTTCACCCTTTTGCATCCTCTTATTTCTTCGATCTACTAATAATCAATGGGAGAGGAAACATTGGTTATTGGTGTATCGATCAACTGTAGTAAAGATAGAGGCGAAAAGGACGGTTTGGACCTATGATATTTGGGAAGTTGAGCATCAATATTTGGGATATTGAACTACAATATTGTAGTATGATAGCTTGTGGTTTCAAATACCTCAGTTCTTTGGGGGAACTGAGGTATGGAGTGGTTCTTAAATGTCGAGATTACTGTAGTAATTGGGTGTCATGCCCAAAAATGAACTTTTGTCTTTCACAGTACAACTCCTGTAAGGTTCTGGATACTCCTTTTTAAACCACTTCTTTTTGTCGAGTGCAGTCAGATTGAGCAGTTTACCACGAAAAGAGCGTCGTTTCATTACTTCAGCGAAGAAATGACCGCTGTGCTTTACAAAAATAGGATGCTGATCCAGTAGTTTCAACATATTGTCCTGACTGATAAATGCGGTTACCGCATTGTCGTCTGCCTCGAAATAGCTGCCGTCCACATCTTCGATATGAAAAATAAACTGCTTTTTGCAGATAAAGTCGATGACATCGTTTGGAATCGCTCCGCCATCATCCCAACGTTTGATAATAATGCCCTCCAGTACAATATGCAGGTCTAAGAATTGGGCATAAAGATGTCGCCCTTTTCTGTAAGGTTTGATTTCAGTTACTTTTAAGATGTCGGCCCATAAGTCGGGTGGTACTGGTGCTAGATTTTGAAGTGTTTCGAACAATAGATTTTGATAATTTAGATTTGCCATTAGATTACGGTTTTTAAGTTTGTTGATTATTGGTTTACTCATCGGTAATTGCAAGACAATCGCGATGGACCTTTTTTTACTTTAATTGATTGAAGGTTTAGAATTTTCATATTATAATTTTATTTGATTTTTAATAAATCAAAAATCGAGAAAATAGGATGATTTGCCCATTGCGAGCAGGATAGAAGGGATTAAGATGGGCGTTTTTGGATCTTAATCTTATAAATTTGGATTAAGATGGGTGGTTTTTCATCTTAATCCTTGTTACAGAATAGAAAATTTATGGTTGCTTAAATGTTAAATATGTGATATTGGTCATACTATCAGCTTTGTTACGCAATTAAATGGCTGTATTCAGTTAATATTTTTATTTTCACGGTTCTTTTTATTGTAAAAAAATAATAATGAACCTGAAAATGACTCATATCGAAAGAAATAAAATTGTTTTATATGTTTTAATCTTGATCCTAGTTCCTCTTGTTTTTAATAAGCTGGGCTATCATTTTACCTGGAACACACAAGAGATCTGGAGTACGAAATTTCTATTGCTATGGACCATCGTTTCTATTTACCTGTTTGCAAGTTTGTTTATGATAAGTGTGGTGCGAAATATTTTTGCTAAGTATCTGGAAAATCCTTCCTCACACTGGTCTGGGCTTATCGGGAAAGTTGCTTATTATATAAGTTCAATTGTGCCTGTGCTTTTCATACTTCTTATATTTACTGCTGCTTGGATCTGGCACAGGGATGATTTTTGGAATATGTTGCTGCTGTTCAGCATTTGGAAAGCAAGTTTAATTGGCATCGTACTCGGTTGTGTGGCATATCTGGTGGAAAGAAATAGGAGGTGGTCGCTTTTTTATCTTAAAAAGGATGTTGTGGAGGTGGTGAAAGAAGTTTTCATAGAAAAGGTCATTGAAGTACCTGTGCAGACGCATGATGCATCGGGATTACCGAAAAAAATAGCGCTGAATGAGATGTACACCTATCTGCTTCATGTATCGGGTGTAGGACCCTTGTTTTTGGATATGTGTATGATCCGGTTTTTTGATCTGGTGGCTATTAAAACAAAAAGCAAAGTTTATCATGTTATTTTTTCGGACGGTACAATGGTACGCTGTGATCATATTATGAATATGTTAGCAACATTAGATCTGAAGCATTGGATGGTGAAAATATCGGATAGCTATATGATTAATATGCTTTTGGTCGATTTTCCGTACTATAAATTCGGAAGGTCGCTTATTTTGCATAAAGAATCAATAGAAGGGCTTGGTAGAAAAATGGCTTTAGCGGATATAACTTTGATGTTGACTATGGGAGCAGGAATTACGGATCGGTATATCAAAGAGTTTTGGAATAGACGAAATAGTTTAACGCATGTGGGCTGGGATACATGGGTTCCAATTAGAAAGTAAGTAATCTGTCTTTTTTCAAATCTAGGTTAGTTTTTTGTTTTTTATCGTGCCATTATTTCTGAAGGCATAAGAAACAGTCCTCTCCAGCTGTTCCGGTTAGGGGGGTGTTAAATAAGCTTTAACCGTATTTCTTCTTCATCGAGTCCGGTATAATCTGCAAAAATACGGATGCTCACATACTGATTGGATTTAAGTCCATAACAATCTCGTATAGCCTGAAAGATTCTGTAGGTGTGTTTTTCGGTTCTTCCTAATAATGCGGCGGCCTCTTTTGGATAGATGCATATTCTGTTTCTATTTTTCATTTTTGTCTGGTTTATGAGGGTTTGTGCCTTACAAACATCCACTACCAAGCCTGTTTTTATACCTCTATGTATTCGCTAATAGGACACTACGGTTTACACCATATAGTATCTCATTTTGCATTTTTAGACCTCTGACTAGAACGGTGTCGTTATCTTTTTTTATTAAACGCTACGGTGCTGCTATAAGGGGTCTTAAAACATTGGGCTTGGTTCCTCTCCAGAACAATGTTGTCATGGGCTATCGTTCGCTAAAACAAGGGATTCAGATCATTTGTTTGCTCCATGCTGTTTTTGGATGTTAGATTTCGATCTGAATGTTTCGCTGTTGTTCTGATATTTGTGTTTAAATACTTCACCCTGATGGAGTGAAATGTATCCTACTTTATGATCGCAAAAAGTATCATTTTTCCGCATATTTCCACATTTGATCCCGTTGCTGTTTGACTGTTTTTCATATTCGCTTTATCAAAAAAAATAAATGATGATGATAAGAAAAATACGTGTAATCAAATGGAGCGGAGAGGTCGAGGATCTTTCCTTCTCTCAAGGAAATTTTATTGGTAATGCGTCTTTTATGACGGCTGTGGTCGTTCATGTTAAACTTCCGATATTATGCTCAGTTTAGTGAAACGAATCTGCAGGCAACTGGACGAAATCATCCGGTTGCTCTGCAAAACAGCACCTCCGGTACATGAGGTTGTTTACGATCAAGATCATTCTGAAGATGCATTGCATGATAAGCAGATGCCCGAATTGTTGGATATCCAGCAGGTAGTTGAAATTCTGAATATTTCAGTACCGACCTATTATCGCTGGGTGAAGCAGGGCCAATTGATGCCACGCAGGAAAGGGAAGCGTCATTATTTCTATAAAGAGGATTTATTGCAACAGCTAGAAGAGGGCAGAAGAAGAGGAAGGATCTGAAATTGCTTCTATTTAAGTAAGCAAGGCATTTCAACAAGAGTGTTGAAATGCTTTACTTTGAAGTTGCTGTGTGCTGATCTTATATTCAGTGATAGGGATTACCTCAGTAGAACGGTTTTTATTTTAGCTGAATTTTTCAGCTTCAGGATCTTGATCAGAACTTAAAGCTGATCATTTCCATAAAGCCACTTGTTGGTTCAATGTAAATTTTGTTTTCTCCATATAATGTTTTTTCCATTGCCTGTGTTGAATCGGATGTCATTATATTTCCTTTAAAAAATTGAATCAACCCGGTGATATCAAAAGTTTGATAAACCATAATTGGCCAGCCTAAACCTTGTTCTAGGGATCGAAGCATGAGTCGCGATTTTTCCCGATTGCTTTCATGAACGGTTTCAAAAGGTAAAACATAATCTAATATTACCACTTTCTGTCCATCTGCGGCGGCTAATTTTTCAAGCAATGTACTGAACTTATCCCGGCTGATGTAATAAACAAAACCCTCGAGTAAGAATATAGTAGGGATTGATGCATGATAGCCCATTTTTTTCATCTCAGCCAACAGAGCATCAATATCGGTAGCATCATGAGTAACCAGCTTTAATTTATCATTATCCCCGATCAATTTGGTGTACATAGCACGTTTTTCGTCCATCGATTCCATATCTACTTCAAAAATAGTCTCGATTTGGTCACCGTATTGCTCTAGCAGATAAAGTGAAAGTGGATCAAGACCTGCTCCTAAAATACACACCTGAAATTTTGGAAATTGCTTAGCGTAGTCTTCGAAAAGATGGCGGATATACCGTTTTCTCAGTATTGCGATGGATTCCGAGTGTTCGAAAACTTGTTTAAAACTCTTTACGAGTGATTCTCCTTCTGAAGTATCGATATTGTCGACATAAGCCTGGCACGTTTTTCCGTCTCGATAAAGTTCACTGGCTAAACAAAGGACTAAACTGGCTGTTGGTGAAATTTTAAATTTACTTTTTAAGGGTTCGCTTATCATGATTAAAAAAAAGGTTGTCTTTGAAGGTGTAAGTCTTTACTGCCGATCTTTACTATCACAATAATACCAAATAAAATGAAATTGTAAATAATTATTTTACAAATTTTTCACAAATATTATCTTGTAGTATTGATTACTGCGTGATAAATCCTTGATTCCATACTTTAATGGAGCTGTGATTAGAAGAGGGAGCTTGAGTTTTTAGGTAGGTAAACTTTTCTGGGCAGATTTTAATGATTACTATAATACCAAGTGAAATTTTGAGAATTATTTTCAATTATTTCATAAATATTAATCTATAGTATTGATTACTGAGGGATAAATCCTTGATTCCATATTTTAATGGGACTGTGATTAGAAGAGGAAGGTTGAGTTTTTATGAAGGTATAATTTTCTGAGCAGATTTTAATGATCAACATAATATCAAGTGAAATTTTCGATAATTATTTTCAATATTTTTATAAATATTACCTTATAGTATTGATTACTGACGGTAAATATTGGATTCCATACTCCAATGGAATTTGCAAGTGGAAGAGGGGCGATGAGTTTAGATGATCTGAAATGATCTTTTCTTAGACTCTGAACCTATCATTCTAGATCACTTTTTTATAAGCTTTGTTCGGGAACTGTTCGACTGCTGTTCGAGAGCGCTTCGACTGCTGTTCGAGAGCGCTTCGACTGCTGTTCGAGACTGGTTCGAGACTTGCTCGGGAAGGCTTCGACAGTTGTTCGACTGGGCTTCGACAACTTGTCGAAGAACTGCCGAACACCTTCCGATAAATTGCCGAATCTATCCCGATTCAGTCTGGATTTAATACCGAACCTGGTTCGAAGGACTGCCCTTGCTGTTTCCTTTTTTAGACCTTAATACTACCGATTTTGATCGGCAATGATAGTGTCTTCTCTCATCTGCTATCATGTACGATCATTACTCTTTTTCCTTTGATTTTGCTTCTACTTTAGTTCTCGATATCAGCAACGACCGGCATGCAGGTCACAATGTAAACAGTTTAAAATTAATACAATGGCAAGATTTTTAAAAGGTATTGTAGGCGCGTATTCAGGTAAAGTGGGTAGCGTCGTAGGGAGTTCATGGCGAAGTGTGGATTATGTCAAATCGCTACCAAAAATCACAGGTAAAAAGGCTACGGTTGGTCAGATGGAACAGCGTACAAAATTTGCTTTGGCGGTTGCTTTTCTCTCGCCGATCAAAGATGTTCTCAACCTGGGGTATTCGGATAAATTGCAGGGCAAAGCTACAGGATATAACAAAGCATTGCAGTTTTTGCTCAACAACGGTATAACAGGGACTTATCCGAGTTTGGAAATTGACTATTCGAAAGTGGTGATCTCCAAAGGTGCGCTCTCTAATTTAATGGGGGTAGAATGGGCGGAAATCAATGCGGGTGAACTGGAGATTTCCTGGTCTCCGGAAATCAATAAGTTCAACGCTTTTGCGGATGATTCAGTGGTGTTGCTCATGTACAATAAAACGAAGAATTTCTTCAGTATCATGGAGTCGGCAACGCGTCTGGATGCATCGCTATCGCTTCCTTTACCGGTCAGCTATACGGGTGATACTCTGGAAGGATGGATCTTCACGGGACACCGTGATGGCGTCAAAACTTCGTTGAGTTATTACCTCGGTGAACTGGTTTTAGCATAACCTGTAGATCTATTTTTAGGGAGGTGAACCGCTGGTTCGCTTCCCTAATCTCTTAAATCCAAAAACGATGAATTTAAAATTAATCCGTACTAAAAAAGGGAAGGAGAGTACGCTGTCTGAACTATATGTAGAAGGGAAGTTTGTAGGCTATGGTCTGGAAGATGCGGTTCGAGAAACGAAAATTAAAGGAAGCACCGCGATTCCGTCTGGTAAATACCGGCTTGGCTTCAATACTTATGGCGCTATGAATGCACGCTACCGCAAAAGATTCCCTGAACTGCACCGTGGCATGATCGAGATCCTAGATATTCCAAATTTTAGTTATGTCTATATCCATATCGGCAACAATATCGGAGATACTTCCGGCTGCATGCTGGTCGGAAATAAAATGGCTTTCGTAGATGGTGATTATGAGATCTATCAGTCTAAAAAGGCATACGTAGCGCTCTATGAAAAATTGGTGGAAATGATGATGAAAGGGGAGGTGTGGATTAATATTGTGCCTCTTTCGCCGGCACAGGGCGAATTACTTTTTCTTGATAAAAAGTAATCAAAAATCAAGGCTGCATTCCTTTATGCTATTTCGCCTCGAATAGGCTAAATGAATTTAAACTCGTTTCACTCAGACAGAAATTCATTTTTAACGCCTTTTCATCGGTGAAATTACGCAATCGGAATACTAGGCCTTTTGGATAAGCCTTCGTCTGTAATGTAGTGACGAAGTGAATGAGTAACACAGTGACTAGTGATGGAGTGATTATCGCTCGTGCAGCGACGGGCTTTTACTTTTTTTCGTTAATGATTTTTATTTTATTGGTAATCAAGATTCTCTTCGAGAGTTGTCTTGACACAAAGTTTGACAAGCCGACCGTAGGGAGACCATGGATACCGAAAAAATAAATACGAATCCATAACTCAAGGCTGCATTCCTTTATGCTATTTCACCTTGAATAGGCTAAATGAATTTAAATGTTGTCACTCATGCCGTGACAGGCAATTACTTTTTTCCTTGATGAAAAAAGTAATCAAAAAAATCAAGGCTGCATTCCTTTATGCTATTTCACCTTGAATAGGCTAAATGAATTTAAACTCGTTTCACTCAGACAGAAATTCATTTTTAACGCCTTTTCATCTGTAAAATTACGCAGTCGGAATACTAGGCCTTTTAATAATTAAAAACATGAAAAAGATAATTAAAAAAATAAGTGCGGCGTTGCAAGTGGTCTTGCTGGCGCCGATTAAACTGCCGGGAAAGGCATTGAATATTATTAAATACATTGCGCTGGGGCTTGGTGTGGTGGAGACCGTGCTGGATGATAAGGATGAAAAAGGAGAGGAGGAACCAAAACCATCAGAGCAAGTCTTACCTCATCAAGAAAAGGAGGTGCGGGATGAAATGGAATGATATCCGTGTTGGAACTCTTGGTGGTACGCTCTGTTCCATCTGGGCAAGTTTTTCGCTCGCTGATGTTACGCATACTGCCTTGATGGCTGTAGTCGGGACAGTGGTCAGTTATGTGACGAGCCGGCTACTGGGAAGAATGAGGAAGAAGTGATAATGATGCAGGAGCAGGCAACTAGGGTACTTGCTCCTGTAAATGAGTTAAGGAGAATTCAATTTTGCTAAACTATATTTAGTGTATAGTATCTTATCCTATAAAAAAATCAAAGGTTTTTTACAAAATCCAATAATATTTTCTTCTGTTTTTTTACAAAACCTTCTCTGTCTTTTTTTACAGCATTAATAATCTCTTTCCGTTCAACGGGTATCGTGTAATATTTATCTGCCCATAATTGCATCTCAATCAATAACGGGAGTAAATCTATTCCCTTTTTAGTAAGCATGTATAACACTTTTGCTTTACTTTCCGGATGTTCTAATTTACTGATCAAACCATTTTCTTCGAGCATCAACAATCTTGACGCCAAGATATTCGTTGCGATCTTTTCCTCAGATTTTAAGAAGTCGCCATACGTGCATTGCTTCGATAGCATCAAATCCCGGATGACCAGTAATGACCACTTATCTCCTAAAATATCTAATGAACAGCTGATAGGGCATTGCGATCTATTTTTCATCATCATATACTTTTTTTAAAAAAAACACTTGCATTTTGCAAGTTGATATTTATATTTGCACTTGCAAAATGCAAGTAAATTTACGAGAATAAATTATTAATACCATGGAAAACAGTGCAATTTTTGATTCTTACCATAAAAATGGATTACAATTACGCAACCGTATGCAGGTTTATGAAGTATATCCACCTTTGGTCAATACGGATTTTTCCGCAGAAATAGGAGTGGCGAATGGTATTCCTGCCTCAGCGGTTGCTGACGAAGTATTTTGGCTTTAGAAAAAAATCAATTTGATGTACCTGTAGGAGATTCCAAACTATTTTTCCAGCAAACTAAATAGTCACTTTTTATGGGTCTTCATTTTGTTAACGAATGAAGAACCACTTTAAGCAATTTATATCAATTATGAAATTAAAAGGAAAAACAATACTAATAACAGGGGGAACATCTGGAATAGGGCTGGAGGCCGCAAAACAATTTTTAGAAAAAGGTGTTCATGTCATTATTACAGGACGAAATCAAGCTAAATTGGATGCAGCAAAAGCAATGTACCCCGGTGTCATTCCTATTAAAAGTGATGTCGCTTCTGAGGAAGAAGCACAGTTACTCTTTAAGGAAATCGAAAAACTCGGTGGAATAGATATTTTATATAATAATGCCGGAGTTGGAGTCGAACCTTCTAATCTCGGGATTTCAGATGTAAAACATCTGCAAGGAGCCGCCTATGAGATGAATATCAATTATTTAGGCGTTATTCGTTTGAATAATCTTTTTCTTGATATGTTGAAGTCAAGACCTGAAACTGCGATTATCAATACCACATCGCTGTTGAGTTATGTACCTTCTTTGCTTGAGGCAACTTACTCATCATCGAAGACTGCGCTTGCATTTTATACAACAGCTCTACGTGCACATCTTGGAATTTTAAAAAGCCATGTGAAAGTATTCGAGCTTGTGCCGCCACTTGTTGCTACAGCAATGACTGTAGATAGAAATGATCCTAAATTAAGTCCCGAAGAACTGGTAAAAGCTTTAGTTGCCGGATTAGAGAAAGACCGCTTTCACATTCGAGTGGGCTCTTCCAAATTGGTTTATATTTTAAATCGTATCTTCCCTAAACTAACTTTTAATCTTGTTAACCCGAAGAAAATAAATCCATTATTAAAATCCTGATCAATGAAAGCATTTCGCATTAACCGATATAGTAAAACGGATACGTTACAACTTGTCGAAGTTCCAGCACCCAAGATTAAAGAGCATGAAGTATTGGTTGAAATCTATGCCGCCAGTATCAATCAATTGGATGCTAAGTTAAAACATGGCGATTTCAAATTATTATTACCCTATAAAATGCCTCTTATTCTAGGTCACGATGTGGCAGGTGTTATCGTGCAGGTTGGTTCAAAAGTGAAAAACTTTCAGGTCGGCGATGAAATCTACTCCAGGCTTCCCGATTTTAGTATTGGTGGTTTTGCGGAATATGTTGCCATAGATGGAAATGATATTGCTTTAAAACCGACGAATATGACGATGGAAGAGGCCGCTTCGATACCACTCGTCGGTTTAACCGCCTGGCAGGCTCTTGTTGAAATTGCTCAGATTAAAAAAGGTCAAAAAGTATTTATTCAGGCCGGATCAGGTGGAGTAGGAACGATTGCTATTCAATTGGCTAAATATTTGGGTGCAACGGTGGCGACCACTGCGAGTAAAAATAGTTTTGATTTATTACAGTCGCTCGGTGCAGATCTTTTGATTGATTATAAAACTGAAAAATTTGAAGATATACTCAAGGATTATGATGTTGTATTGCATAGTCAGGATACCAAAACATTGGAGAAATGCTTCGGTATTTTAAAACCAGGAGGGAAAATTATATCAATTTCGGGTCCTCCTACTGTAGATTTTGCTCAACATCTGGGTTTAGCCTGGTATATGAAATTAATAATAAGGTTATTGAGTAGGGGTATAGAAAAAAAAGCAAACAAACTGAAAATTGACTACACTTTTCTATTTATGCGCGCAAACGGCCAACAATTAACCGAAGTAACCAAATTGATTGAAGCTAATCAGATAAAAGGAGTTATAGATCAAATTTTCCCATTCGAAAAAACCAATGATGCACTGACCTATGTGGAAAGCGGCCGTGCAAAAGGCAAGGTTGTTGTAACCAGATCTTTAAAAGATTAATCTGCTTGGATATAGTGACTTGAATCAATGGAGAAAAATCTTTGATTTTATACTCAAGAAGAGGGATGATGTTTGGGTTCTTATTAATTTGTTTTGAAATGTAAATTTTCACCGTATTGTTTACTATAATTGTGAAACAATGAAAGATCGAAAAAAGATAGCGGTAAAAGATAAACTGGAAATTCAAAGACTAATAAAAGTTGTTGATTTTGACTTATCCAAAAATATTACCAGACCGCATAAGCATAATGGCTATTTAGAGCTCGTTTTTCTATCTTCTACGTCGGGGAAGCATATTATTGATGGTCAGGAATCAATTATAAAGACACCTTGCTTACTCATTATTCAGAAAGATAATGTACATCATTGGGAGCTGGTCAATCCGGTAAAGGGTTTTGTACTGTTGATAAAAGATGCTTTTGTAAGCCAAAGTTTGGATCTGGAAATAAATCGCCTGGTCGGGAGTATTTGCAGTTTTAACACTATATACTTCGATGAAGGTGCAGTTTTTGAAAATCTACTGAAACTTTTAGCTGTGGAAGATAATAAAATTTGCCAAGAAGGCTTGTTTAAAGCTTTCTTGGCAAAAGTTTTAGAATGTAAAGCCAGTTCAAAACAGGCTAAATCTACACAGCAAAATCTTTATGACCGATTCTGTGATTTACTCAACAAGGAGGTCAGAGTGGTAAACCACGTTGCCCACTACGCTTCTCAGCTGAATACGAGCCCGCAAAATCTCAGTGCTAACTGTAAGGTCAATGCTGATCTAACTGCTTCGGAGGTATTAGCAGGATATATTATCAAGGAAGCCAAAAGACTGTTGTTTTACACAGCAAATTCAATATCAGAGGTCGCATATGCCTTAGGTTTTTCTGATAAATCAAATTTTTCCAAATACTTTAAACGTTATACAGGTATGACTCCTTCTGAATTCAAAAAACAAGAAAACTAGAATTCTTTTTCTCCGAATTCGCTTTTCGGTAGTTTAAATAATTTATTCAGTTTATGCATATTGAAACTTAAATTAAGCAGAACAATATTTTTCTCATATATGTAGTTTGTCGTTGTATAGAAATCATTGGAGTAGGTGGTAATCCGCTGTTCGTTTACACCCCAGTCACCAAGCTCAATGAATTGCCATTGCAATTGAGCCGTTAAGGCTCCCTTCCAAAAAGCTTTACTTAAATTAAAGTTCGGTACGATAAATCGGGAGTCCATGCCTTGTACGGTGGGTTTTTCCGATAGATAATTTACCTGTATTCCTGTACTCCAGTTTTTTAAGAAATCAGCCTGAATGCCAGCATTAATGGAGTAAACCCAGTCCTGATTTGTTCTGGTATCCTGATAATTTAACACCTGTCCTGAAATTTTGTAATGGTATACATTTAGCCCACCATTAACCTTCAGCCAGGAAATCAATCGACCTTCGCCACCTAGCTCCGCTCCATATCGAGAGGCATAATCGGCATTTGTAAAGACACGGCGAAGAATGGTATCTGCATAAACGGAATTTACTCTTTGGATCGGGTTTTTGGTGTGTTGGTAATAGCCGTTAAAAAAAATGCTTCCTGTTTTTAGTTTTTTAATCAGACCGGTTTCGGTATTTACAGTGAACTCGGGTAATAATTCCGGATCTCCCTGTTCTAACGTTTCGGAGTGTTCCCGTTCTGGAATAGGATTCAGCTCAAAGTTATTGTTACGCTGCACCCGTCTGGATGCCGCTACTTTCCATGACCAACCGGATCCCAGATCGTGCATTAAATTAAAGGTTGGATATAGCTGATGAATAGCATAGGGATATTTCTGCTCCGTATGGAGTAAATGCAGATCACGTTGGTAATATTCGTAGCGGAGACCTAGGGACAGCTGGGTAGCTGAAAATTGCTGATTATACTGTGTGAAAATAGCATGTACACGATTGGTCGCTGTTAGTTTACCGGTAAATTCTGGAACTAATTGCGGGTTGCCGCTGCCATTTTGAGAAGCGTAATAGTCGAAACTTCCTTTTTGGTTATCATTCCTCAGCTGGTAACCGGTCGATAATTCCAGATGATCAGATTTCCAGGTGTGCTGTAGGGAAAGTCTTAATCCATGAAGTGGATTTTTATACTTATTGTGGGTCCACTGTACTGTATCCACATCATGCTCGATATTTCCATTTTTGGTTGAGCCATAAATATGAGCATATTCATAGATAACACCCATTTGAAGTGAATTAGCGGTGTTGATTTTATACTGATAATTAAAATCAAACATGTAAAATTCTCCTTGTTTATTCTGGAGATTAGAATTGAAATAGTCTGTTCGGGCTATTTCCTCACCTGTAGATGGACGGATGGTCCTGTTGTTATAGTAAATATCGGCAAGTCGATCTTGAAATTTTCGGGAAGCTAGCATACCTAAGCTCACAGCATGTTTGTCGGATAGGTCATAGGTACCATTCAACCTAATGCCGAAGTTGTATTTATCAAAACTTCTTTCACCTTTTGAAGGGAAAAAAGTCTGACGGTCTCCAATGACTGTATTGACATCACCTTCTCTAAATCCAGCATTGTCATTTCTGAGATAATTTACGGCACCATTTAATCCTAATTTTTTCTTTTTGTATTGGAAACCAATGTCGCCTCCAAAACGCTTTTGGGATTCACGATTATTATAGTCATCTATACTCGGTAAACCGGTTTGAAGATTGACTAACCAGGAAAGCCCATCGGCAGTAGATTTTTTTGTTTTTAGATTGATGATGCCACCTTTGCCATCCGGATCAAACTGGGCGGTAGGACTGGTGATATATTCGATTTCGGTGACATCATTGGCCGCTATCTGATTTAAAATAGTTACAGGATCTAGGAAAGAGGGTTTCCCATTTATTAGTACAATAACACCCGTGTTACCACGCATGCTGATATTGCCACTCGCATCAACCGATGCTGAGGGTAAATTTTTTACAATATCCAATGCAGTGCCACCTGTGGCATTTTTGTATTGACTTGCCATATACGCCTGTCTGTCACTACTGTGTTTTTGTGTTGCTGTATTGGCAGTAATGGTTAGCTCTTGAAGATTTTGGCCTGCTGCAGCCAGTAACAGGGTTCCAATATCAATTTTCTTTTGATCCTTGATTTCAATAGACTGGTGTATTTGCTTGTAACCGATGAATTTAACGTTGATTTTGTATCTTCCCTTCTTGATATTGGAAAATTGAAAAGCTCCAAGTGAATCTGTCATCATTCCATCAATTACTTTGTTGTCGGCATCAAGTAGACCAATACTGGCATAAGGTATTGGACTGTTTGATAAGGAGTCTTTAACCTGACCGGAAAGTTTTATGCTTTGGGCAATTCCAAATTGAACTGTTAATAAGAAGTAAAGTGCAATTAAATATCTAATCATCGGGCTTAAGTTTGCTCAAAAATAGAAAAGATAAGAAGTTTTCAACTCTGGATAGAATATTATACCCTAATTTTTTCAAATGCACTTTTTTATGAAGTTTGTTATCTCTTTTTAATCATAAGTCTACTTTTGGCGGTCTAAATATTCTGGATATGATGGTATAATTCTAAATCCTTTTAATTTTTTTAACTAAACTTTATGTTGAACCTACAATAGCAAATTTAGGTACACAATAAAAAACAAATAGGTAATGGCGTAATCGTTTTTCTATAAAAATTAGGGATTTATTGGCATTCAAGAATCTCTTAACTTCTCTCCAGACACAAAGGGAGTGGGAAGGCGATGGGAATCAAAAAGAAAGGAGCCTATATGTCATAAGCTCCTTTCTTTAATTAAATGTGAAAGTCCAGTACGGTTTTTTATTGTACCGATATGTTTCCGATATCTTTAACACTTCCTTTTACAACTTGAACACCTTCAACACTTTTGTTGATATAACCAGCTGCCGAAGGTTCGATATTTACCTTATAGGTTCCTTCCGGCATTCCAGGGAAATAAAATTTTCCGGCAGAATTGGCTAATGTTCCTACAGTATCTGTTCCGCTGATCGCAAATACATGTGCCAATGAAGCCGCAGGACTAACAGTACCTGCTATCGCTCCAGAAACAGCTACAGGAACTGCACGGATAACAGGTTTAAGCAGATATCCACCGTTACCTGTTTTTACAATAGATTTTGAAGCATCAAAATCAAGTAACAAAGTATAGGCTACATTAGGAACCAATTCGTCCTGAACTTTAATTTTAACACCAGCAGATTGTCCACTTGGTGTTTTTAGTGGGTGTGCAATACCATCAACCCAAATTTGATTTCCTTCGTCCTCAAGTTTGAGTCTGATTTCTTGGATCATGCCCGAAGGTACATCATCGCCCGCGATTATGGTGTCTTTTCCCATGGTATAATCCAAGATATTAAACGGATCCCCGTCAACATCAATACGCTCAGTTCCTGAACTCGTGCGAATTTCAATTTCATCTATGTTCAAATGAATTGCATCATAATAACCAGGTGCGTCTGTTATTTTAACAGTCACAGGGGTTCTTTGTGTCGACGGATTATCGTCTGTGCCACAGCTGCCAAGCAACGAAACAGTTGCAAGTGCAACAATAATAGAATTGATTTTCATAGTTAGTAGTAACTTAATTCTAAACGGTTTTGCAAATGCTATGCCAAGTGCTGATTTGCTCTTTTCGTTGCATAAAAAAGTTCTGGAAATAAGCTCAAAATTATTGTTCCAAGCTTTATTAATGCCTTCTTAATGTACTATACAAGAATAATACTGGTCTATTTGAAAAAACTGTGGTATAATTTAACGATGGGTCAGTTTTAAATATGACTTTCCTTTTTTTGGGGAAATTTAAACCACTTGAATCTACTAGCATAGCAATTTCGAAGTTATCTCTGGAAGCATAAAAAAATGATATCCGTATCGGTACTCTAGGAGGTACGCTGTGCTCGATTTGGGCAAGCTTCTCTCTTGGCGATGTCGCACATACTGCCTTGATGGCTGTAGTCGGGACAGTGGTGAGTTATGTGACGAGCCAGTTGCTGGGAATGTGGAGGAAACGTTAATTAAGTACTAAAAGGTATTGTGACTTACATATTTTGCAGTAAGCACTTTCGGGTGCTTACTTTTTTTAAGCTCATTAACTTTAGAAGTAATTTCCTGACCAAACCTTTGATGAAAATAGAAATATTTTAACTTTAATCGTTATATTATGAAAAGGTAACACTGAGCTAAACCCGCACCAGTTTTTTATCTTGGCTTTAATAACGAAGAGTGTGAAATTTCTTATTATAATGTAAAAAGAGAAGAATATCTTGTGTTCAAATTTGATATTACTTTTTTTTTTTAGATGAAATTCTTGTGATTAAAGGAAGTTGAAGTGTAGTATTATATTGTGTCCCTCAGTGTAAATCGCCAGCATAAAGTGGACTTATTACAAGAAATATACAGAAGAGCACCAGTTTATCCAATAAGACCAAAGCCACCTCAACAGTTAATGTAATATGAAATTAAATCAAATAAGTATAATAGCACGATTTGATCAAGAAAGAAGTAGAGAATTTAATATTGAGGCTTGGGCTATTGCTGAGCAATTCTGGTCAAATCTTACATTGACTGATAATAAATCGGTTCAGAAATGTAATATTCAAGTTTATGATCAAGATTCAATTTTTCCAAAAGGAGAAATTAAAAAAATTGGATCGATAGCATATACAGATATCGAAATTGATATAAAGGAATATTTTAAACTATCTGATAAGGAAAAGAAACTTCTTTTACTAAATATAGTTAGTGATGGCATGCAACAGATTGCATCGATTGAAAAGTGGAATATAGATGAAATTAGAGAAGCCTATAATAGATGTCTTGCCCAAAATCTTAATTATTATTTTTTTATAAAAAATAAATTTAAAAGTTCTCCTGACAGAAAATTTAAAATAGGATTATGGTGTGAATGGGAATTAAAATCTTGTAAAGTGTATGGTGTGATATTTTCTAAAAAAAATGAGCTAAAAAGATTATTAATTTGGGAGTTAAGACCGTATGTTGCCGATGTTATTTATTATCTAGATTGGAAGTGGCAGGATAACTCCTCAATAATAATCAGTAATTCCAGAAATGAAATTGTCGAACTAATTTCATTAGACCTCTAAATGGTCTGTAGCTTTTTAATGGCAAGAAAACTCTTTAGGTATCGGTTCCGCTTTTTTGCTTATTTCCGCTTTTAAAGTGGTAAAAGCAACAGGTAGAGATTAATTCATTGTATTTAAATGCTGGGGCGATTGGGTAACTGGTATGGTAACAAAGCAAACCCAGTTTAATTTTTATCTTGAAACTGTGTTTGGAATTGAAATACTGTTGCTCGAACTACGATAAGCTATGAAGTGAAGTGGTGACGAGGTGAATAGTAGCGAAGTATTATGAAACTTAGTGACAATTGAAAGTTCGCTCTGGGGCTTAGTGTGGTGGAGACCACATTATAATTCGGATTATTTGATTCGGAAGCCAATGATATTTTTATAACCTCATATTGAAGAACAGTCAAATTATGAAATTGGATTAATTTTAATTTTGTTTTGGTGATAAATCATTTTTATCTTAACCGATTCTAAGGCGGATTAATGGAATTTACTCTATTATCTGAACAACACTAGTTATAAAATAATAATTTCAAATGGCAGCGGATTTAATAGAGGAGTTTGGTCGTGGTAACGAGGTTGCCCTGGCTGACGTATTCTATAAATATAATCCTTCCTTGATCCATTTTGCAATAAAATATACCAAAGATGAAGATGTTGCGGAGGAAATTGTTTCAGATTGTTTTGTAAAAGCCTGGACAAACCGTGCTAAATTTGCGACTCTTGAAAATCTAAGGGCTTTTTTGTATGTTGCTACTAAAAATGCCTGCCTCAATCAGATACGTAAAGTTGTTCATGAAAGAATTACAGATGATTTTCAAGAGTATGAGTCCCTTATCCTGCAGGATCAGGATGCACTTACTAAGATCATCCGTACTGAACTGATCCAGCAATTGTACGATGAAGTCGAAAATTTACCGCCTTTGCAAAGAGAGATATTCAAACTTTCTTTTTTTGATGAACTTGATGCTCAGGAAATATCCGCATCTCTTGATATTCCTGTATCATCGGTCTATATGAACAAATCACGGGCAGTCAAAGCTCTTAAAAAAAAACTTAACCTTGATTATGCCACTTGGAGCCTGTTAATGCTCCTTATCTTAAAATAATATCTCAACTTATCTTGCTGGTTATTAGTTTTTTGTGCATTTTTTATTAAAAATAATAAAAAATGAGGATAGATTGTGCTCTGAGATGTGTAGTAGCTATAAACCGAGCCTAGTTTAAATGAATAAGATAGACCAAATTGTAAACCTGATCAGGAAAAACTTTGTAATGGACAAAGGTAATAACCTCATCAATCAACAACAGATACTGGATGAAGATGCTGCTCTGGAATCGATAATTTCTGATTTAGATGACCGTAAGAAATTACTTGAGGAATACGCTGTTTATAAAAAGATAAGGAAGGATAAAGGAAGTAAACAGCAAATTATGCTTCAAAAAATTATGTTGAAGGTTCGGCATCTAGAAGATGCTCAGAGACTCAGAAAACGTAAGATCGTCCGATTAAGAATCATGGGGGTTGCCGCATCTGTTTGTATCTGCTTAGGAATTCTCCTTTGGCAGGTAAGTGTTCATCAGAAATCATTGGATAGCAAGGGACAAATCGCTGAATTTTCAGTTCTAAAACCTGGTAAGAATACCGCGACATTGAAGATACAGGGGCTTGAGGAAAGCATTGATCTGAACTCAGATCAAGATGGTATTATTGTGGGAGATCAAATCCAATATAGAGATGGTAGTGAAATAGCTGAAATCAATTCAAAACTATCCGATAACCCACTTATGGAGTTAGTTACTCCAAATGGTGGGGAATACCAGATCACCTTGTCTGATGGTACCCGAATTACACTTAATGCCGCTAGCAAATTAACTTACCCTCGGGCATTCGGGGACGATCAGCGAATCGTAGAACTGGTCGGTGAGGCCTATTTTGAAGTTGCCAAAGATCAGCACAAACCTTTTATTGTGAAAACCGCTACAGAAGATATTGCGGTTCTGGGCACCCATTTTAATGTGAATGCTTATCAGGGAGAGCCACGTTCTTATGTCTCGCTCATAGAGGGTAGTGTTCAGGTACGACATGCAGAAACAAGTAAAATACTGCTTCCTGGTCAACAAACGGTGGCAAGCGAAGGTGATATGATCGTACAGAAAATAAATGTAGAGGAGGTTCTGGCATGGAAAAACGGAGAATTTATGTTTAACAATGAAAACTTAGAAGATGTGATGCGCAAACTGTCGCGCTGGTATAACATCGAGGTAATTGTATCGCCAGAATTGAAACATCTTGCTATATGGGGGTCTGTATCCCGTTATGATTCATTTGATAAGGTGTTAGAAATTATAGAGATGACAAATGAGAATATTAAATTCAGAAAAGAAGGAAGGAGGGTGTACATCATGAAATAAAAGTGTTGCTGTACATCGGAAAAAAAGCTGGAAGAGCTGAACCCTCTCCCAGCCAAATCCGGTTCTAATCTATTACAAAGGCCGAAAAACCAATTATGTTAACCAATTAAAAACCAACCAAAGGTAATGAAAAATAGCGTACTAACCTGTAGAAATAGGAGACTATTTCCAATTTATAAATACCTAATAGTCATGAAATTGATCGTGTTTATTTTTTTTGCCAATATGGCTTATCTTCATGCAGATGTCTACGGTCAGAACATCCATATGATAAAAAAGAATGTTCCAATTGTTGATCTGTTTAGAGAGGTGAAAAAACAGACCCACTATAATATTATCTGCGATGCAGATATCATAAAGAAAACGCCGTTGCTTGATGTAAGCCTGAAAAATGTTCCTCTAACTAAAGCACTGGAAATAACCTTGGAACCGAAAGGATTATCGTTTGAAATCCGGGATAAAAATATCATCATAAAAAAAGCAAGTATACCTGAACGGACGTTGCTTAAGGAAACAAAAACGCTCCAACAGTCGATGTTTAGAGGCCGTGTGATGACAGCATTAGATCCGCCAACTCCTCTGGTCGGTGTAAAAGTTTCTGTTAAAGGAGGTGTTAACAGCGCTCCAACACAGGAGGACGGATCTTTTGAGATCAGCGCTACAGCTGGAGCAAGCTTAGTTTTTTCTATGGTGGGATATGTGTCTAAAGAGATCACTGTTACGGATTCCAAGAAATCAATTGTCGTTTCTTTAGAAGAGGATATCAACGAGCTCGATCAGGTGATCGTAACGGGTGTAACTAAACAGCAGATCAAAAATTTGGCGAGCTCTGTCGCTGTGGTCAATATGTCGAACTATACGGATAAGCCTGTTACACAGTTGTCACAGGCACTTCAGGGAGGTGCTACAGGTATTAATGTGACACAATCTTCCGGGTTACCCGGTGGCGACGCCGCAAACATCAAAATTAGGGGGATAGCCTCGAATTTAGGTTCGAGTCCTTTAATTTTAGTCGATGGTATTCCTTATGATATCAATAAGCTGGATCCCAATACCGTGGAAAGTGTGACTATCCTAAAAGATGCGGCTGCAGCGGCGATTTATGGTGCCCGTGCAGGAAACGGTGTTATTGTGATTACGACCAAGCGTGGAAAACCTGGTGCAATCGAATTTGGCTATAATTTTTATACCGGATTACAGCAACCGAGTGTTGGTCATCCTGAATTTGTCGATGCGGTTAAATATATGGAGATGGCCAATGAAGCACAGCTCAATATTGGAGGAAGTGCTCCTTATAGCCAAGAGGCGATCGACAAAACGAGATCTGGAATTGATCCTGTAGCTTTTCCCAATTCGAGCTGGTACCCGTCGGTTGTTAAAAAATGGACACCTATGCAACAGCATTCGATCAATGTCTCCGGGGGTAATGAAATTGCGCGATTTGCGCTTACAGCGAGTTATCTGGATCAGAAGAATATGACTTCGGTAGGAGGTTTCAATAGAGGTGTAGTAAGGGGGAATACCAGTGTCAACTTATCTAAAAAGATCGTCACTTTCCTTGATTTTGTGGCTTCAAGGGAGAATCAGGAGCAGAACTATGCAAACGGATACGGTACCGGACAGATCCTTTCGTGGTTGTATACCGCACCGCCGATTATTCCAATGAAGTATCCGAATAAAGAGGAGCGACCGGGTTATACTTATTATGGAAATTATGGACAAAGCTGGAATCCAGTTGCTCATTTGGAACAAGGAGGAACTTCAAATACCATCCGTGACGATATTATGCTCAACCTGAGACCACAATGGGAAATCGTAGATGGATTAAGCCTGAAAGGACAGTTTAGTTATCGCGTTTCTTCGGGATTGGACCGCAAATCACGGGATCAGTATCTTTTCTTTGATTACTTTACAAACCAGAAGATCGGTCGCGATTTTGAATCCGTAAGAGAGGCGGGGCCGACCAATCGCAGCAGTTACTATTATGTGGGTGGTAATCTGGACTATAATAAACAGTTTGGTAAGCATTCGATCAACGGGATAGCCCTTTACTCGCAGGAGTACGACAATTTTAATTCATGGGACGTTAAAACTTTGCTTTCCTATTTAGCTAAAGCCTATTATAGTTATGATAGCAAATACTTGCTTGAACTCGGAATCCGACGTGACGGATCATCGTTATTTGCAAAAAATAAAAGATGGGGAAGCTTTCCTTCGGTAGCCCTGGGATGGAATGTCGCCAATGAGAACTTTATGAGAGAAGTCAAGGATATCGATATGTTCAAATTACGCGCTTCCTTCGGTACTTTAGGTAATAACAATATCAACCCTTATTCTTATCAGACCACCATCAACACGGGCGGTGTGGAGACGGTATTTGGAAATCCGGATATTACCTGGGAGAAGATGCAGATCTTGGATATCGGTACTGACCTGAGTTTATTTTCGAACAAGCTTGACCTGACCTTCGACTGGTATAATAAACGGACTAAGGATTTAATTTTGAACCCACTACCTACGCTTACCTCCGGAAGGGGAGAGACACCGACCAATATCGGCGAACTTGACAATAAGGGATACGAATTGAAAATTGGTTATAACAGCAACATTGGTCAAGATCTGCGGATCAGTACGAATGTGGGTATGTCTTACAATAAAACAAAAATTGTGAAACAAGCTACAGCGATGCCAATTATATCTGGTGGCACGATCAAAGCCGAAGGTGGACCTTTTACAGAATGGTGGGGTTATCGATCGGATGGACTGCTTACGCAGGCTGATGTGGACAGTAAAGTACCGATGTTATCAGGTCAGGAGGCTGGAGATATCAGGTATGTGGATTGGAATAAGGATGGTAAAATCAACGAGGAAGATAAAACCACTATCGGAAATCCTGATGCTCTGTATAATTATTTTGCAAATGTATCGGTAAAATACAAAAATCTGGATTTTGAAATTCAGGCTAATGGTATCGGTAAAAACACGCAGTTTTACTCAGGTCGTTATGCCTATCCGCTGGACATGGGCGGTAATGGAGGTACACCATTGCTGGCACAGACAGATTATTGGACACCGGACAATTTGCAGGCTCATTACCCTAAGCTGAGGCCTACTGCTGGAAACAATGGTGAGTTTTCAGACTATTGGGCTGTCAATGCGGCTTTTTTGAGGGTCAGGTATATACAGGTAGGTTATACTTTTGGGAAAAATGTTACCAGAAGCTGGGCGAAAAATCTCCGTGTCTATGTCAATGCTCAAAATCCATTTGTGTTTTCAGATATGAAATTGATAGATCCTGAAAGTAGGGGCGATCAATCGACTTATTCGGTCATGAAAATGTATACAGTTGGTCTTAATGTCAATTTTTAACGGAATGAAAAAAATAAACGATATGAAAAAGCTTGTCTATATAAGTTTGTCGGTGTTGTGCTGTCTTTTGGCAACAGGATGTGAAAAATTTTTGGAAAAAGATAGTCCTGTAGCCACCACAGATGATAAATGGTGGTCCTTGGAAAGTGACGTTAGAGGCTATCTGGATCAGATATATGCTGGTATTCCTGGTGGTTCACTTAATTATTCCTGGCATTCGAACAGTTGGGCATATTGGGATGGTTTATCCGATAATGTGGTTTTTAAAGCTGATTTTGCGGCGGATATCGCTAATATTCCGCTGGGTCTAGGTACGACTTCAACAGGCATCTATGAGGAGTATTATACTAAAACATATTCATACATCCGTATGGCAAGCCGGCTTCTGGAGCACTACCAGAAAGCATATGTAGAAGATCCTATCATAAAGGAGCGATATGCGGCAGAAGCCCGTGCATTAAGAGCCTGGTATCACCTGATGTTGCTGCGTCTTTATGGACCGGTGCCTATTGTAGATCATGCGCTTGGTGCTGATGAATCTTTTGCCAAAAGAAATACACAGGCGGAAGTTGTCAGTTTTATAGAAAAAGAATTAATAGAAGCAGAGAAAAATCTACCGCTTAAATATACCGAAAATGAGAATTATCGTTTCAGTAAAGGTACCTGCTATTCATTACTATCGATCCTGCATCTGCAGGTCGGAAATTTCAAAGAGGCGGCCCGATATGCCAAAATTGTAATCGATCGTAAGGGTGAGTTTGGTTACGACCTCCATCGTGCGGCCGATCCAAAGGTAAACAGTTACAGTGATCTGTTTGGTTATAATGGTGTGACTTCAGCAGAGCGTATTATCTATAAGAAAGGTGCCAATACAGAGGCTTTTTTCCGCAATGCACCCCGTAGTCTAGGTGGTCAGGCGGTAAATTCACCAACGGCATCTCTGGTTGATAGTTACGAGACGTTGCAGGGGAAGACTATTGCCGAGCTTGGTGCAGATAGTCTGGCAATTTATACCAAAGATCCTAACTACCGCAATAATAGAGACAAAAGGTTGTCCAGTTCTGTACTCCTTCCGAATGAATCTTTTATAAACAGAAATTTTAAACCCTTTAGCGATGAGGTGGGTAATGTGGATATGATCGGACAGACACAGTCAACACAGACCGGTTTCTTGGTCAAGAAATATGTTGACCCAAGTGATGTGAGCCGTCCTTATAGTGGTTCGTTGGGATTCTTCGTTTTGCGCTACTCTGAAATTTTACTCAATTATGTAGAAGCTTTGATTGAAGATGATCAGGTAGGGAATCCTGACATTATTCTTTATCTGAATATGATCAGAAATAGAGCGGGGATGCCAAATGTAAATACGGCTATGTATGCTACAAAGGATAAGTTACGTGAATTGGTACGTAGAGAAAGAAGGGTAGAACTTGCTTTTGAAGGAGGACGGTTTTTTGATATCCGCCGCTGGAAAATCGCACAAAATACCATGAATGGATCGGTATACGGAGCGGTGGATCCAGAAACTCAGAAACCGTATCTGGTGCAAAAGCGTGTTTTTAATCCAGAGCGAGATTATTTATGGCCTATCCCGTTACGGGAAGTTAATTCCAATCCAAATATGGAGCAGAATCCAGGCTGGCAGTAAATTTTATGACTAATTGTGTTTAGGAAACCCGCTATATCATTTGGCATATAGCGGGTTAAACACGCTACAACTTATTCTCATGAATAAAATAGATTTTAAACTATTAAGTATAGTACTGTTAACGGCTATGCTGATCGCCTGTAGTAAACATAAAACTGCAGCAGAACCTGTTGATCAGGGGACTGTGGATACGCTAAAAACGGTGGGACCTCCGGTTACTTTAAGTCCGTTCGAGATTGCTGCTTATCTACCGTATTGGGGCATCGCGACCTATCAGAAGTATGATTACAGTAAGCTCACTACTTTGTATATTATTGCTACAATTTCTAAACCTGCAGTTGTCAACAAGAAAGGTCTGATTTTTGGGGATGATGATTCTTCTCCCAACGCTTTTGATCAGCCTGATCTTAAAAAGATATTGGCATTTATTA